>WOR8_10004278_pt1 | contig 17246 bp, 15 predicted proteins | sample DeeMarSeWOR38_10_FD_19890 | JGI IMG/M metagenome (IMG submission 19890)
CATGATGACGGGAAGGCCCTATCCTGTGAGGGCGGCTATTTCTCTGGCCAGTAATCCCTTGCTCTCCTTTGCCAACACACGTCGGGTTTACGAGGCACTAAAAGCACTTGAGCTCTATGTGGTGGCCGAATACTATCTTACACCCTCGGCGGCCCTGGCCGATTATGTCTTTCCCATCTGCTCAACCATAGAAACGACCGAATTGTGGTTGACACCCGCGTTTTGCGTGGCCGGTCCCAGGGGGATCGAACCCCTCCATGAACGCCGTAACCCTTATGACTTCTGGCGAGGTCTGGGGGTCCGGTTGGCGCAGGAGGAGCACTGGCCCTGGGAAACCGTGGACGAGGTATGGGACTACCGGCTGGCTCCGGTCGGGCTCACATTCAATAAACTCCTGGAGCAAAACGGCCTGTTTGGCCGGGGAGGGGAGAAGCGTTATGAGCAGTTTGGTTTCGGCACGCCTTCGGGCAAGGTGGAGCTCCGCTCAAGTATTTTTGAAGACCTGGATTTTGAGCCCCTCCCGGTTTACAGGGAGATGCCCCACAGTCCCGCGGGTGATCCTGATCTGAGCAAGGAATATCCCCTCGTGCTCATCACCGGGAGCCGATTCATGCCCGTCTATCATTCTGAGCAGCGGCAGATTGACTCTGTGAGAAAAAAGTGGCCAAATCCTCTGGTCATGCTGCATCCAGAGACCGCACAATCCCTTAACATGTCCGAAGGGGAGTGGGTAAAGGTGGTGACCCCGAAGGGGAGCATTCGCATGCGGCTGCAGCTCTCAGATGCCATTGATCCGCGCATGGCGGATTTACACCACGGGTGGTGGTTTCCGGAACGAAAAGAGGCGGAGCCAGAGCTGTTCGGGGTCTTCGAGTCCAATGCAAATATCCTCTGCCCCGATGAGCCTGAGTTCTGCAGTCCAGAGGTCGGCGGTTGGCCCCATACGGCACTCCTCTGCCGCGTGGAAAAGCTGTAGGCGACTCCGCGCAAGAGTCAACGGCAGATTCACCCTTTCGTGGTCAGCCATTGGCCTATCATCATTTTGGCGTTTTTTCCCTAATAACGTGTAACTAATAAGTTGTAACTATCTTCTGCGGGGCCTGCCCCCTTTTTTCATTGCCAATCCGTTTTTGGGCGCTCCGGGCCATGGAACAGAGCACCGGGACGACCACAAGGGTGAGCAGTGTGGCCACGGCAAGGCCGAATATGACGGCCACGGCCATAGGCCCCCACCACTGGGAGGATTCACCACCGATGTCCCAGGTCCATTTACGAAAGTCAAAACTGATTCCCGTGGCCATGGGAAGCAGGCCCAGGATGGTGGTGATGGCCGTTAGCATGACCGGCCGGAACCGCACCAGGCCTGCCTGCAAAAGGGCGTCTCTGGAGGAGAGGCCACTCTCCATGAGCTGGCTGTAATAATCGATGAGTACAATGGCATTGTTCACCACCACACCGGCCAGGCTGATGACGCCGATCCCGGTCATGATGATCCCGAAGGCCATGCCGGTCACAAGGAGGCCGAAGAAGACACCGATCAGGGAAAGCACCACCGAGGTCAGGATGATGAAGGGCGTTGAAAAGGAATTGAACTGGGTCAGAAGGATGAGCAGTATGAGAAAAATGGCTCCCACAAAGGCCTTGCTCAGGAAAGCTTGGGCCTTTTGTTGTTCCCTCTGCTCTCCGGTGAAGCGGTACGTATAACCCCTTGGCCAGTTGAAATCCTTGCCGAGCCGTTCCTTGATGTCCTGGATCACATCATTGGCCAGACGGCCAGAGACATCGCCCGAGACGGTGACCACCCTTTTCTGGTCAAGCCGCATAATGGCCCCTAAGCCGCTGGCCAGTGAGGCTTCTGCAAGGCTCGTCAGAGGGATGGGCTCCCCGCGGGGACCCGAGACCGTGATCCGTTTGAGGCTCTCCATGGAGCGGCGGTCCTTCTCCGGGAGTCGGGCGAGGATGTCATACTCGTCTTTGCCTTCGCGATAGACCCCCACCTTGGCACCGTTGATGGCCGCCTTTACCGTAAAGGCGATGGTGTAAGTGTCCAGATTCAGGAGGGCCGCCTTTTCTTTGTCCACTCGGACCCGAATCTCCGGTTTGCCCTTCACAAAGTTGTCCTTCAGGTCCACCAGGCCAGGGATGTCCTTGATCCTCTTGCGTGCACGAGCGGCCAGTTCACCCAACACCAGGATATCGTTCCCCGTGATCTCCAGGTTTACCGGGGGGCCGGTGGGCGGACCATGCTTTTCCTTTTCCACCTGCACCTCCGCGCCTTTGATGGTTTTGAGGAGCCGATCTCGGACCTCGTTGACGATCTCGGAGGAGGGCCGGGAACGGTCATGCAAGTCTTTGAAGTCCAGCGCCACCCGGCTCAAATGGGTTCCAGTGCCGCCCTGGGCAAAGGGATCGCCCCCCACAGAACCTATGTTGGAGATGACGTAGCGGATATCCTCGTATTCGGAAACGATCTTTTCCACCTGGGCCACCAATTTGTCAGAGGCGTCCAGGTTTGTTCCCTCCGGCGCTTTAATGTGGATATAGGCCCGGCGGGGTTCCGTGTCCGGAAAGAATTCCGTCCCTTTGCCAAAAAGGACGAAGGCGGCGACGACGGTGAAAAGCATGAGAAAGGCAATCAGGAGGACGATCAGGCGGTGGATCAGGGCCCAGGAGAGTAGACGCACATAGAGCCTTTTCATTAGGGGCAGCCGCTCGGAATTTCCTTTTCCCGGATTTTGAGCCGTTTTGAGGGGCTTGACCGTCTGATACCGGGCAGAGAGGACCGGATTGATCACCAGCGCTACGAACAGGGAGGCTGAGAGGGCCATGATGAGGGTTTGGGGCAGAAAACCCATGAACTCGCCCATAATGCCCGGCCAGAAGAGCATGGGGAAAAAGGCCCCCAGCGTTGTGAGAGTGGAGGTGATGACCGGCCAGGCCACCTCATTGGTCCCGTTGCGGGCGGCTTCCTCGCGGGGTTCGCCCTCTTGCATATGCCTGTATATGTTCTCCACGATGACGATGCCGTTATCCACAAGCATGCCCAGGGCCAGGATCAGGGAGAAGAGGACCACCATATTGAGGGTCACGCTGAAGCCGGTGAGCAGAGAAAATGTAATGAACATGGAGTAGGGGATGGCCAGGGCCACGAATATGGCCGATCGGCCCCCGATAAAAGTGAAGATGACGGCCAGCACCAGGATCAGCCCGGTCAGAATATTGTTTTCCAGGTCCGAGACCATGAGGCGCACATCCTCAGACATGTCGGAGGTGAGGTCGATCTTGAGGGCCGGCGGCATCAGGGGCCTCAGCCCATCCACCACCCGCTTCACCTCATCGGTGACGCGGACGATGTTCTCGCCGCTGCGCTTCTGCACGGCCAGGGTCACACTCTTCTCCCCGTTGATCCGGCTGCCGTGTCAGGGGGTCCTTGAAGCTGTCCTGGATCGTGGCCACATCCCGGAGATAGACCGGCTTAGCGTCCCTGACAAAGGCGACGATGGAAAAGATCTCGGAAGGGTGCTTGAAGTCCTCCGGCACCCGAACCAGATATTTCCCCTGGCCAATGTCCATGCTGCCGCTGGGCATATTCACATTGCTGCGGGTGACCGCGTTAATAAGGCTGGAGAAGGGGACATTGTAGGCTCCCACCCGATCCAGGTCGAATTCCACGTGGATTTCCCGTTCCAGCCCGCCGGTCAGGCGGGCGTCCAGGACGCCCTGAATGGACTCGATACGGTCTTCGAATTCCTCAGCAAAGGTCTGCAGACGGCGCAGGCTGAAAGGCCCGGACAGGACCACGCGTATCACGGGCAGATCGGAGAAATTGACCTCCAGGATCTCGGGGTCGTCGGGGAGGTCCGGGGGGAGGTCGGGCTTGGCCTGATCCACCTTTTCCCGTACCTTTTGCACGGCATCATCAATATCCACCTTGGGCAGAAACTTGACCGCCACCGTGGAGATGCCCTCTGCTGAAGTGGAGCGGATCTCCTCCACATCGGCGAGCCCCTTGAGCTTACGCTCGATGGGGATGGTGATCAGTTCCTCCATGTCCTGGGGGGCCACCCCTTCGTAGTTGGTGGTCACGAACACGTAGGGGATGGTGATGTCAGGAAAGGATTCTCGCGGGAGTGTGGCATAGGCATAGAGTCCAGCGATCACCACGGCGACCAGAAGGGCCAGGACCGTGACCTGGCGTTTCAGGGCGAGTTGGTTGACAATCATCGGACATTCACCCTCATGCCCTCTTCCACTTCGGTCTGGCCCTGCACGATGAGGTGGTCGCCCTTCTCGAGGCCCTTGGTGATCTGTATGCGATCCCCTTCAATGATGCCCAGGGAGACGTTGCGGGCATGGGCCACGCCATCCTTTTCCACAAAGAGGAGGCGTTCGCCCCCCTTGTCCACCAGGGCGAAGAGCGGGGCAGACAGGGCATCGGGGATGACCCGACGCAGAAAGGCGACCCGCGCAATCATACCCGGCCTGATCTCATGGCCCTCATTATCCACGAGGACCCTGACCAGAAAGGTCTTGGTGGCGGGATCTGCCTTGTAGGCCACGAAGTCCACGTTCCCGGTCATCTGCCGGTCCGCAAAGGCATCGACCCGGACCAGGGTCGTCTGGCCTTTCTTGAGATATCTCACGTCCAGTTCAGGGACGTTCACGTGGATCTTGATCTTGTCCACGTTGACCAGATCCATCAGGGGCTTACCCCTGTCTATGAACTCACCCTGGTCCACAAAGAGATAGTTGACCACGCCGTCAATGGGAGCCCGGGTAAAACCGCGTTCATACTCCACCTTGGCCTGCCGGAGATTGCCGAGGGCAAGGGTTCGCTCGGTCATGCTGCGGTCCAGATCCTCCTTGGCGATGAGCTTTTCATCGTAGAGCTGCTGGCGGCGCTGGTAGAGTTCGTCGGCCAGGTCGAACGCGGCCTTGGCCCGGTCCAGGGCGGCCTTGAGGCCCGAGACATCCACTTTGACCATGAGATCCCCTTTTTTGACTAGGTCTCCTTCTCGCGGACCAATCCACTCCACCTGGCCTGCCATATCTGCCGCGACCCGAACGTCCTGCCATGCCTCTGTCTCACCCGGAAGGATGAGAATATCCCGCATGGGCGAGGGTTGCACTTCCACAATAGAGACCCGAACGACGGGGATATTGTCACGGGAGTTCTGGGCCTTTGCATCACTCTCGGAACGTTCGCAGCCGGCAAGGGACATACCCATCATAAAAACGGCCAGAATAAATGCCAGTAACACGGAAATCCGTCTCATTGATCATTCTCTCTCTGTTGCCTCAGACCCTGGAAGGCCAGGTGCAAAAGACGCTCCGGCCGGTTCGGGTCTGAGAGTTCGGGATGTACGCGCTCCAGGTGGAAGCAGAAGTTGAGGATACCCAGGACAAGGATGGCCACCTCTTCGGGTTCGGCTTCCACCACTTCTCCTTTCATCCTGCCTTCCAGGTAGATGGTCCTTATGGCGTCCACCATGCGGCGGTGATATCGATCAAAATCGAACGAGGGGGCACCCTGAGGAGGTCCAAAGATCAGGTTGTAAATCATCTTAAAAAGGCTCTTGTACCTGACCACGCCTTCATAGGTCATGCGATAGAGTCCCCTAATGCGTTCCAGAGTGGTGCCAGGGCGCTCAAGGACCTGGGCCAGCATCTCCCCCTGCAGGGCGTCGGCATGGTTCAATATGGACAGGAACAATCCCTCCTTACTCTCGAAATAGTAGTAAAGGACCGGCTTGGTCACGCCCGCCAGGCCCACGATTTCCCTGACCGAGGTGCTCGCATATCCCTGTTCCCCAAAGAGGACGATGCCGGCCTCCATGAGCCGGGTCTTGGCGTCCCCTTCGTTCGTTTTTTTTAAAGATTGCCCTTTCAAAGGAATCAAACTCCTTTGCTGCCGTACGGAATAAAACTTAATGCCAGGACATCAATGCGTCAAGGATAATTTTACCTACCGGTAGGTAAAATTTCAAATAAAAAATTTTACCTTTTATTCCAGCATGTTATCTTCCCTTCCATCTTCACCTTCCGACCTCTGATCTCTGACTACTGCGTTCTGTCCTCTTTCGTCTGTCCTCTGCCATCAGCCTCCCAGCTACCCAGCCTCCTAGGTTTCCAAAGAAATCCCGTTCTGATATGGTGATCGACTGCACAACTCGGAAATACGGCGTTGGGAGTGTCAGGCTTATGACTAAGAGGCAGAAAATAAGAAAGAGTGGAATACTAATCTCCTTTTTGCTTTTCCCCATTACGATCTATCACCTTTCCCCTGTTCTCATCATTGTGGGTGTGAAACAAGGGGTGATCGTGGGCAGTTTCATCATTTTCTCACTCCTTTTCATCGTGGGCCTGGTCCTTGGCCGGGCATTTTGCGGGTGGGTTTGCCCGGGGGCAGGCGTCCAGGAAATCTGTTCATCCATCAGGGATAAAGCGGTCAGAAAGGGTGATTGGATCAAGTACCTCATCTGGGTACCGTGGATGAGCATCATCGTGATTTTCGCCATTCGGGCAGGAGGTCTGAACAAAGTGGATCCGTTTTTCCAGATCCATAAGGGCATTTCAATCACCCAGCCGACCGACTACGTGGTATTCTATTTTTTTCTGCTCCTTATCATCCTACCCGCCTACCTCGTTGGAAAAAGATCGTTTTGTCATCACATCTGCTGGATGGCCCCTTTTATGGTCATTGCCAGAAAGACAAGAAACCTCTTCAAATGGCCCTCTTTGCGGCTCCAAGCTGAGGGAGAGAAGTGCGTGCAGTGCAAAACATGCGATAAAAAATGTCCCATGAGCCTTGCTGTTGAGGAGATGGTTCAGCAGGGATCCATGGAGAATGCAGAGTGCATTTTGTGCGGAAGTTGTGTGGATAATTGCTCTGAGGGTGTCATTGCATACAGATTCCGAGGTCTTGGTTAGGGAGAGAAAGTCCTTTGTCTTCCGTCCTCCTTGGCGCGCCGTAGCCGTCAGGCGAAGGCGGCTAACTTCTGGTTTTACCGAAAGGAGTCAACGATGCGTAACATGGATTACATGTCAGTGGCCCAACAAGTGATGGATCAGATCAAGAAAGGCGCCTTTCTGACCGCAAAGGCTGACGATCAGTTAAACACCATGGCCATTGGCTGGGCCCTGGTCGGCTTTGTGTGGAATAAACCCATCTTAATGATCGCAGTCAGGGACTCCCGGCACACCTTCGGTATCGTTGAGAAGGCCGCTGATTTCACCGTCAGCGTGCCTACAACGGACGTGCAAGACCAGGTCATGTATTGTGGCACCAAATCAGGCAGGGATGTGGACAAATACAAGGAATGCAACCTCGAGCTTGCAGATGCCCAGAAGGTCATCACACCCATCATCAAGACGCCGGGCATCCATTTCGAGTGCAAGATCGTCCATAAAGCGCCCATGGATCCAAATTTTTTGGCCGAAGAATACGAGGGTCTGTATCCGCAAAAGGACTATCACACGCTCTATTTTGGGGAGATTTTGGCCTGCTACGAAACGAAATAACTGTTAACTAATGACCAATAACGTATAACGAATAACAACCTTCTCTGGGGCTTGACCCCTTTCATCAAAATCATTTGCATCCAAGAATGGGAATGTATAGATTAAAATCATGGAATCTGTGGAACTCAAACTTAGGGAGATCGACAACGGCGAATTCGTCGTCAGCTACACCAAGAAGATCGTGGAGATACTCGGTGAGCCCCAACTGAGCTTGGAGGTTAAGGCTGGACAGATTAGCGAAGATGTGACCCGGTTAGTTGAGTCGTTGGGCTACCGTGTTACAGCCAAGAGAGAGATGGAAGGCTGGAACAGGCTACAGGCCGTGAAACAAGACAACTAGAGAAAATCACCAGGTGCACGTGGATTCCGCCGGGTATGCTCCATCACTTCATCTGTCTTCCCTGCCCCGCCTGTCGAAGCAAAGCGAAGATCCCGCTCGCGGGGCCCCATGAAATGTTTACTCCGTTGAATGCATAGCCTATTCAACTGGGGCGTAGCCTATTTCATCGGGGTGAAATCTGCTAGAGGGAGCCATTTCACCGGGGTCGTCTGTCATTCGTCCTCTGGTATCAGCCTCCTCGCCTCCCAGCTCTCTTCCTTTTTTTCTAATAACGTATAATATATAATTAATAGCCATCTCCCTCTTTTGATATTTTTCTTCTTTTTGAATAAAGAGGCATATAGAATATCCTGAATCGACCTGAATATATCGCCGTGGTTTCTTTCTCCTCAAAGAGGGAACAGTACCCGGTTCAAAGCTAGATCTGTAACTCAACAACCTGAGTAGGTGAGTTTAGATTATGGTCTTTAGTTCTCTAGGCGGACAGGGGGAGTTTGTGATGAGAGAAAAACCAACCTATGAGGATTTGCAAAAGAGGGTGGAAAAGTTGGAGCAAAGCAGAGATGACCGCGAGCGAGATGATGAGATACTTCAAAGGTACACCCGGGATCTAAGGTTTTTGTCAAGAACGTCAACGGAATTCGTGGAGTTCCCGCTCGAGGGAAATATTTATCAGCTTATCGGTGAAAGGCTCAAAGAACTGGTTGGTGATTGTGCAATCGCCATCAACTCGTACGATAAAGAAACAGACAGCCTTTGCACTCACACCGTCGAAGGCCTGGGCAAATACTCACAGGCCGTTCTCAAACTCATTGGAAGGAACCCTGTGGGCATGGCATTTCCCATAACGGATGAAAAGGCAAGGTCAGACCTTGCTGTGGGTAAACTGGTTCCAGGTCCCCCGGGGCTCTACGAACTTTCCTTTGGCCAAATACCGTCCGCAATATGCCGCAGAATTGAGGGCCTTCTCAATTTAGGTGACATTTATGGGATAGGATTTGCCTGCAAAGGAGAATTATTTGGCAGTGCCATGATCATTACGCGTCGGGGCAGTGGTGGGCTGAAGGGGGAAGGTATTATAGAGACATTTATAAATCAGGCAGCAGTGGCATTGCAGCGCAGGGAGGCCGAGGAAGCTCTCATAAAGGCTCGTGATGAACTTGAAAAGCGGGTAGAGGCGCGTACTGCTGATCTTGCAAAGGCAAATGAGAAGTTGAGGTTGGAAATAGAAGAGCGGAAGCGGGCTGATGAGGCGCTGCGAGAGAGCGAGCAGAAATTCAGAACTGTTTCAGAGCAGTCTCCAAACATGATTTTCATCAACAAGAGGGGGAAAGTTGTTTATGCCAATAAGGTCTGCGAAGAGATCATGGGATACAAGAGAGACGAGTATTATTCACCGGATTTTGACTTTCAATGCCTCATAGCGCCAGAATCTTTAGATAAAATACAGTCAGCCTTCAAAAAACACATGGATGGTAAAGAGGTCGAACCGTTTGAATATACCCTGCTCAACAAGGAGGGCAAAAGAATCGATGCCATTATAACGACGAAATTGATGAACTATGAAGGAGAGGGGGCTATCCTCGGGATCGTGACAGACATCTCTGAGCAGAAGCGGGTGGAACAAGCCTTAAGAAAAAGTGAAGAATCTTATCGATATCTGGTGGAAAATGCAAATGACATCATCCACAAAACAGATCACACCGGACATTTTACTTTTTTCAACCCGATTGCCGTCAAGACCACAGAGTATCCGCCTGAGGATCTTCTAGGCAGGCATTACTTGGATTTAGTCCGCCCTGATTATCGCAAGGACACGGAGGAATTCTACACCTCACAGTTCAAGGAAAGGATTCCCAGCACGTATTATGAATTCCCCATCGTAACAAAAAGTGGAAAAGAGATATGGCTGGGGCAGCGTGCCCAGTTGGTTCAGGAAAATGGTCGCATTCTGGGATTTCACGCCGTGGCTCGCGACATTACGGAGCGGAGACGGGTGGAGGAGGCCCTCCGGGAGAGCGAAGAAAGATACCGGCAGCTCGTGGAGCATGCCCCCGCCGCTATTTTAGAATTTGATCTGGAGAACCAGAAGCTCGTGGCCCTGAATGACGTCCTGTATGAGTTCCTGGGGTATACAAACGACGAAATTAAGAGCATGAAAGCCATCGATTTCCTGGCTGAAGAGAGTCAAGAGCTTTACCTGGAGAGATTAGGGAAGGCGCTCGCCGGGGAAAGAGTTGCGGACACGGTTGAATACAAACTCAGAGGCAAAGGCGGCAGAGAGCTTTGGGCCCGCCTGAATACGAGACTGGTGTACGATAAGGGAAAGCCCAGGATGGCCAACATAGTTCTCCATGATATAACCGACCTGAAAAGTGCTGGGGAGGCGCTCCGGGAGTCTGAGACGAGGCTTCGATCTCTGTCTATCCAACTCATGAAGGCCCAAGAGAAGGAGCGGGTGCGACTTTCAAAGGAGTTGCATGATGAATTGGGGCAGGCCCTTGCCCTGTTAAAACATCGTATGAGATCCATTCAAAGCCAATTGCACAAGGGCCAGTCATCCCTGCAGGCAGAATGTGAAGAGACAACCCACTATATAGACGAAATTATCGAAAACGTGCGACGGCTTTCCAGGGACCTGAGTCCATCTATCCTTGAAGACCTGGGCCTTACATCAGCACTTCAGTGGCTCACTGAGAATTTTGACAAACAGTATTCCCTTAAGACATCATTTGACTTTGACAACATAGATGATTTATTCCCAAAGGCAGCAGAAACAAACCTTTACAGGATTTCTCAGGAGGCCCTGACCAATATTGTTAAACACGCAGAGGCCAGGCACATCTCCTTTGCTGTGAAAGAAAATAAAGGATCTGTTACTCTTAGTATTGAAGACGACGGGAAAGGGTTTGATGTGAACAGGGTCAGGACCCTACATTCTCCTGAAAAGGGTCTGGGATTGGAAGTCATGGAGGAGCGTGCCCATATGCTCGGCGCCTCACTTCACATCAGGAGTCAGGTGGGTAAGGGCACCAGGATCACCTTGACGATACCGATAGAAAAGGTGGGGAAGCAATAGTGGCAGCCTACCGCGTCGTGTTAGCCGATGACCACTCGCTTTTTCGGGAAGGCATGAAGCTTCTCATTGAGCGAATGCCCGATGTTGAGGTGGTCGGAGAGGCGGGTGACGGCCTCGAACTTCTGCATCTCCTGGAAGAATTGGCGCCTGATATGGCCATTATTGACATCGCCATGCCCAATCTCCGGGGCATAGAGGCGGCTCGTGAGATCAAGATGAGCCACCCTCGCACCAAAGTGCTGATCCTGACCATGCACAAGAGCAGGGAGTACTTGTATCACTCCATCGCCGCAGGGGCCGATGGATACCTTTTAAAAGAGGATTCGGATGTGGAACTCTTATCGGCCATAGGTAAGATCCGGAATGGGGAGACTTATGTGACCCGCATCCTCAGCGGGGAATTGGCAGAAGATCTCTCTCAAATATACCGGGGCAAGAGACCAGTCCCTCGAGAACCACTGACCACTCGTGAGAGAGAGGTTTTAAAAATGGTCAGTGAAGGGAAGTCGAATAATGAGACTGCAAACCTTCTAAACATAAGCGTACGTACCGTTGAAAATCATAGGGCGAATATTATGAAAAAGCTGAAATTGAAAAAGACCGCTGACCTGGTGAGATATGCTGTCAAAGAGGGGCTCGTTTGATCATCCCCCGCCTTTCAGACCCGCCAATTTTTTTAAGTACCTATCTCTAACCCAAAACGCCTTTCTTCGGAATAGGCTCCGGCCACCCACCATGGATAAAACATTTCCCAAGGAACTGTGACATCTGTCATAGAGGCGTCATTTCCGCCTCCAGGATTCACAATGTCCAGACAGCCGGACAGGGTGCGAGAAAGATTTCCGGGGTCCTGCTACGAAAAGCCTGTGTGAGGCGACCGTTCAGCACGGATCGTTGAAGTATAAGTAGTTCTACCTAGGGATGAATAGGGGTTTTGGGTTATTGAGCTAGTGGCTTTTAGACAGATATAATTACAATAGACGAACGGTTGTCATTCAGGGGATATGAAGCTGAGAGACACAATCCATTGCCTTCAAAAACAGACCGCCATGACGAGACTCCATATTTTGGCCGGGCCAGACAAGAATCAATCTTTTCCACTGAAAGATGATTGCACCCTGGTGGGACGATCCCCTCAAAATGACATTCGAATGAAAGACAGAGCCGTTTCTCACACCCATTTGAGAATCATCAAGAGAGCGAATAGATTTTTCATCGAAGACCTGGGAAGCGCCAATGGCACCTTCGTCGGTCCGGAAAAGATAAGCCCTGGCTTTGGGATCGAGATAAAAGAGGGCGTTCCTGTTGTTATCGGTATGAGCGTGATTTGCCTGGGCAGCAAATGCTTGGAGCTGGTGTCGCCGTTGCTGGAATCAATTGGCCTCTCCAACGAGATCAGAGAGGACACCGGGGTGTTCAAGCAACATAAAACCATGGCCATGCAAAAGATCGTGGAACTCGTCTATAAGGTGACCTCCAGCCTGACCGAAGAAGTGAATGTAAATGTCATGCTAGGCAACGTTCTGGATTACATCTTTGATTTTCTCAGAAGTATTGACCGGGGTTTCATCATCCTCATTGATTCCAAAACCGGGGAATTTAGCGATGTGATATCCAGATTCAGGGAACCGGGTGAACACCTGCCTGCGGGGTTTAACAGGGACGTGGTGAACCGCGTGATACAAGAGGGCAAAGGCATTATATTTCCAGACCCCGATGTTAAGGACCCGGAGGATATGGAGGATACGCTCGATCTATCCGAAATCAGATCTGTCATGTGTGTGCCAATAGCCAGTGGTTCAAAGACAAGGGGGTTGATCTATGTAGACTCGCTCAAAGAGACGTATGGATTTCGGAGGGAGGACCTCAGTCTGTTCACCGATCTGGGCAGGCGGGCTGGCCAGAGTATCGAGAATGCCATGTATTTTGAAGACGCATAAAGATGGGAATGTGAGCACCAATACCCCCCAACTTTCCCTGACCCCAGGGCAAACTACAGGCACCCGTTCCTGAACAGTTCCATTTCATAATACCCACTGAGTCACCCTCCATGCCCTGGAAGGACGCAACGTGTAGAGCCGACTTTATACCGGGGCGTTTTACAAGGTGCCACGTGCCAAAAAACACAAGGCAGACCTGGCGTCCAGGGGCAACCGGGGCGAAGTTGTCGAGCAGTGAAATGGGGAGAATTCCTCAAAGGCCTCAGAAAAGCGGCCTGAGTCGACTTTTGTTCATTAAGGGGGGCTGGAAGCCATGCAAAGGAAAGACAAAATCACCACATTCTTAGGGCAGGGAACGGAATTCGAGGGGAGCCTGGAATCCTCTGGGGCTCTGAGGATAGATGGCCATTTCAAAGGGGAGATATCAGGGGAGGTAAGCCTCGTTGTCGGTGAGAGTGCAAAAATCGAATCTGACATCCGTGTCTCCCACCTTCTCAATAGCGGGGAAATTAAGGGGAGCGTTGTTGCTAAGGAGAGGGTTGAGATCCGTGAGCCTGGAAAAGTTCTGGGAAATATTCGGACGCCGAGTCTGGTCATGGATGAAGGGGCGATTATGGAGGGGAATTGCAGGATGCACCGAACAGGGGAAAGGGACGAATGAGAAATGGAGGGGATTGGTATGCGGGAACCAAGTCTCGTGGCGATATCAATTAACAACAAATTTCTCAGCCTGGAGTTAAGGATTGAAGATACAGATCTTATCGAGAGCGTTATGCAAGGGTTGGCGAAATACGTAAGGAAAGGATCATCCGTTTGGATCATGCGTATGTTTTCCAGATCCTTGGGTGAATCCAGTGTGGAGATGATTTCAAAGACCATTTCGAACAGAAAAGACATGGATGAATTTCTGGATGAAACCGAACGATTGATATCCATTATTGATGAAGGGCAGTGACCTCCGCTGGTTAAATTCTGCGGGGGTGACCACTTGGCGCAACTCTAAATGCAAGCAATTGATCTAGAAGCTAATCACCTGTTAAGTTTCACAGAAAACCTGCTAAGGAAAAGAGCCATGCATCGCTTCAACAAGTATAGTGCCGTGCGCATCGTGACCATAGTCGAACCGATTAGCAAGCGTCTTTTTTCATCCAGTTATGATCCGCCAAGCATGCCCAAAATCGGACAGATAGGGCTTGTGGTAAGACGAAGGAGTAGGGATCGTTATCTCGTGGAGCGATTGGATGGTCGTGGGTGCACCGAATGGCTTTGCGAGTTCCATGAGGATGAAATCGAAAAAGCTTCTCCTGCTTGGTAATGCGTCACACACGGCGAGCGCCACTTTGAGACGGGCGCGTCTGATTGTAATGTCACCGTCGATTCGGTTTTCAAGGCCCATAAACTGAGTCATTTCCAATAGAGCGTCTGTGAAATCTGTGTAATCTGCGGATCAGGAGTCGTGTCCAGAGAATAAATCAGCAAGGAAGATATCCCGATGCAACAGAAGCTTTGGATCGACCCGTTTTTGAAGGTTTTTAGATCCCTGAAATCCTGTTTATCCTGTCCAATTAAATTCCCTGCGGCTTTGGGAACTCTGTGAGAGATATCTTGAGACCCTTTTAGGGTCGGCAATTTGCGGAGCGTAAAGGCTATGAGTAAACTCTATATTTTGAACGGACCTGAAATAGGCCAGTCATTCACACTCAGAGAGGGTGTCAACTTTGTGGGGCGCTCCCTGGATAATGAGATCCGGCTTACGGACAAGACGGTCTCGCGCAAACACCTGAGGGTTGTGAAGTCGGGAGATAAATATCTCATCAGGGATTTGAAAAGTCGTAATGGAACCTTTGTTAATGGCGCATTTATAGCCCCCGGGAACGAAGAGGAAATCAGGGAGGGTGTTCCCATCGCCATTGGAATAACCGTGATTTGCATTGGCCGAGGGTGCGAGGAGCAAATAACCCCGTTTCTCGATTCAATTGAGCTTATCGAGGAAACCAATGATTTCAGCCGCACCCTTGACATGCAGCGAGACAGGGCCGCCTTGAGAAAACTGAAATTTCTCTACAAGGTGTCCAATGTCCTGGCTGAAGATCTCCCCTTAAAAAGGGCGCTGGAAAAGATCCTGGTTCACATATTCGATCTTCTCAAAAGGATAGACAGGGGTGTCTTTGTCCTTGTCGATCCTGAGACAGAAAAGATTGAAGAGGTCATATACAAATCAAACAAACCCGGCGATTATGCCTCCACCGTGTTCTGTGGGGATGTGGTCCATCGGGTCATCAGCAGCAGAAAACCGATTCTCGTATCCGATGCCAAGACCCAACCAAGTGACTTTGCTGACACTCTGGAACTGTTGAAAATTGAGTCCGTGTTGTGTGTACCGTTGGTTTCTGCTTCGGAGGTCCTGGGCGCTATTTATGTGGACTCCCTGAAAAGACCCTACGGATTTCGAAGAGAGGATCTCGCCCTTATCGTGAACTTGAGCCAACGGATCGCTCCCGCCATAGTGGACGCCCGGTTTGCCTCTGAGGTATTGGAGGCAGCAGAGTCCCTGTCTGACGAGAATTAGCCCCTCCAATTCCCAGCCTTCCAGCGATTTGGGCTAGCCTTAATTTCGATTCAAATACTGTCATTTGAGGGAACCCAAATAAACGTGTTGACAGCACCCCTCGATGCGCCTATATGGAAGGCGTTCCATTTCCCATATATCTGCACCGGATCTAATCTCGATCTGTCGCAGGCAACTTTCATTTAAAAGGAGGAATGTATGGCAGCAAAAAAAGCAGTGAAAAAGAAGCGCAAGAAAGCGCCGGCCAGGAAAGCATCGAAGAAAAAGGCAACTCCCGTGAGGAAGATTACAGCGGCAAAGGCGCCAATGACCAAGTCGGCCATGATGGAGGAAGTTGCCGGGAATACCGGATTGACCAAAAAACAAGTTTCATCAGTGTTTGATGAACTCTCCATTTTGATCGAGCGCCACATCAAAAAGGGGGCTGTCGGTAAATTCGTTTTGCCCGGGCTTATGAAGATCGAGGTCAAACGCAAGCCTGCAACCAAGGCGCGAAAGGGCATCAATCCCTTCACAGGGGAGGAAACGGTCTTTAAAGCCAAACCGGCACGCAATGTGGTTAAAGTCCGGCCCTTGAAGAAAATGAAAGATATGGTGGCCTGACAAGTAGGGGTTCCAGGTGAGAGGGCGGGTTCAGCCCGCCTTCTTGCCTGTAGAGGATAAATCGGATCAAACCTCAGTTGTTCACAAACAAATGATTGCTCACAAGTCCCCAATAATTATGTGATCATCCGTTCTCGGCACCACTCCAAATTATGGACGACCAAAAGAAGTCTAAAATTCAAGGTTTATTTGGGTAGTCTTCAATTTCCCGTTTTTCAAGGTTACTAAATGAAGTCGTAACCAAATTTGTAGTGATTCCTGAGACACGATTTTCCTTGACAGTGAGTGCTTTTTCAGTTCAATTGGATTTAGATCATTCCTAACCAAATAGATTAACTTCGTAAGCATTAAGATAATCTATTTCACAGCCTAACCTACCTTTTGTTCTCCTCTTTTTGTCGGGGATAGAGGTTCCATCATGGAGAAACCACTCAAAATGGGCTGACTTTGCTCCTTGCGGAATTATATGGTTCTTTAGGGAATGTAAAGTTGTTTAGAAGGTCGATAATAGCTTTTTTCAGTCTATATGAAAGGAGGTATACGATGATGACTTCTGTCAATAGATGGAATAAGGGGTTTTCCATTGCGTTGAGCGCCATGGCTTTTATTGCTTTCTGCTTTGTTATGTTCCTTCCGGTGGCGAATGCCGAAGAAAAAACTATCAACATCGTCAGCTGCCGCTCAGGAACGACTACAATGCTTACTGCAAGTAAGGAACTTGTAGTCTTCGGCGTTGAACTTAAAGGAATTGATCGAGACCTTAACGCAGACAAGGTATTTGAAAATTATACCCATATGTGTGTTGGCGCCATACGAATAATGGGTGGAGAACAAATTTCAAAAGGGTACTGTAAATATATGGCTCCTGATGGTGATTTTTTTATCGTGAGCTTTGATGGCGTAGGGGGAGCAAAGCCACTGCCCTGGGAATTTATTTATGGCACCGGTAAATGGAAAGGGGTCAAAGGGGGAGGCACTGGCAAGTACATAACAAGGGGCAAACCTATTGTAGAAGGTACCTTTCAGTCGTGTATGGAGATATCGGGGACGTATGAATTGCCGCCCAAATAAATAGCTCCCAATAAGACAAAGGCAGGGTCATCTGGCCCTGCTTTTTTACTGGTTGATCGGGTTATGCTTACTTCCGGTAATCCATTGTTTTGAGAGCACCTCAGAAGTAACACTTACGATAAG
>WOR8_10002755_pt1 | contig 17240 bp, 16 predicted proteins | sample DeeMarSeWOR38_10_FD_19890 | JGI IMG/M metagenome (IMG submission 19890)
ACAGCCACAGAGCATAATTACGTATCAGCAGTACTGGGACTTGAAAAGGCACAGCAATGGCAAGCTGCTATCGAGGGATACAATACTGCTTTGGTCCGCTGGCCCGATAGCCTGCCTACTCGAATGGGATTAGGAAATAGCTACTATGCATTAGGAGATCTTGAATCAGCCGCGGCCACATTTCGTGATGCTACTCGTCGGTTTCCAACAAATGGAATGGCATATAACAACCTTGCCCAAGTCCTTTGGGAGCGAGGCAGTCGGAAGGAGGCATTGGAAGCCGCACGCAAAGCCGTTGATTTGGGTGGTCCGCTGGTAGAAGAGTATCGGAGGACACTAAAAGAAATTCAGGCGGGAAAACCTTAACGTAGATCGAGCTATGGAATTTACCATGCCACTAATGAGTTAATATATAAACTCTCCTACCACTTCCCTGGGAATTTGCATTACATACTTTAATCCCTACTTTTCAGCTTGAGATTTAGCTACAATATCTTGTTTTAGCTTAGGAAGTGTGGAGGTTCCGCTCCGCTAAATCGCTGCGGGTGACCTTTTCCTTAGTGCATCAATACTCCTCCACTTGTTGCCAAGCGTAAGAATGGATTGTCTGCCAGCATCAGCTTTGAAGCGAAGCCCGGGGGTCAGATGCTAGAATCCTGCTCAGGCTCATCGCGATCTTTGGTAAATTCCCACTAGCTCTGCTTCTGCAAGAATATGTCCCTCCATCGCCTTTTCCAGGTCTCTCTTGGTAGGTCTACCCAAATCTGGAAGAACAACGTCCAAGGCATAGAGCTTATGAAAGTAACGATGGCGGCCAATCGGTGGACAGGGCCCGCCATATCCAGTGCGTTTCCAGTCGTTGAGCCCTTCCTTGGTTCCGCTGGGTAGGTTCAGCGGCTTGACACCCTCGGACAAGCCAGTGGCGTTGGGGGGGATGTTGTAGAGCACCCAATGGACCCAGACCATTTTAGGTGCGGCAGGATCGGGAGCATCAGGATCGTCTACAATTAGAGCGATACTCTTCGTTCCTTCGGGCAGTCCCGACCACTCCAAAGCTGGGGAAATATCCTCGCCGTCACAAGTATGACGCGTGGGAATTTCTCCGTTATGTGAAAAGACGGGGGATGTGATTGTTACGGTCATTGCGATAACTCCTTTTTCAGTCTTACTCGGTCCTTTAATAATCTTCACCATTCTTTTGACAATGGAAGCCCTGTCCTTGATGAGGAGGCTGTTTGTGCGGCTATAGGCGACGATTCGACCTTCCGGCGACAATAAAGGAGCCAGAACGGTCGCCAGTTGGTCGGCTTCAGCATACTCAAGCTCAACCACCTGGATTACAATGGGATCTCCCCTGGACGCCCTGGCTTGAGCCTCAGAGACCTCCAAGGATGCGAGCGAAATCAGAAGTATCAGAGTTAGAATTGATATTCGTAGCCGCATATTCTCAATCCCTCCCGGTGATCCTTGCCCAATGATAGTTCGTCCAGCTCGGCTTAAGGATCATCATAACACGGAGGAGGAAATCATGGGATACTTTGTGGGGCAGACGACCATATCCTGTGCCAATGCAAATTCCAGCAGAGTGTGCATTAAGGGATCTCCACTTTGCTCCCCCCCTTAGCCCACCTAAACTGCCTCAAGATTGCCCCTTTGCTTGCCACTCCAGCCTGTGTCGCCTAATCTGAAAAAAGTTCATTCTCTCGTTCTGGCGCATTCACGAGAGACTTTATTTTTATCTTGGTACTGAACCCCTATTCTCAAAAACACCGATTACACTCAAGAAAGGAGGAAATCAAATGAGCGTACTGGTTTTATTGGAAGCACGAGTCAAATCTGAGGATATTTCTAACATGAAGTCATACATGGCCGAGATACTTCCAGATACTTGTGCATATGATGGTTGCCAGGGAGTAGATGTGTACTTCAACACGTAGGATGCGGGCAATATGGTTCTGGTTGAATACTGGGACTCACGTGCGCACCATGAGAAATATGTTGGCTGGCGCACAGAGATTGGGGTGATGGATAAGTGGATAAGATAGGCGCAATGCTTGCCGGGCAGCCGAGCAGCCGATATTTCGAGAGAACTGACGCATAGTGTTACTCAGAACAATTGAGTTTACAATTCGTGCGGTGCTTCAGTGAAATGAGGCGAAGGCGCTGCCCAACTACTTGGTGGAACCTACCTTATCTATCTCGGATTAAACCTTATCATGTCAAATACAAGAGCGGGATCTAACCATAGAGTGTCATTTTCAACAAATATTGATTCTATTCAAGGCTATAAATTGAGACTGTTCAATAATTCAGTTTTAACAAGGGGCTGATCTTCCCGTATCGCTTGAACGTGAAGATGATATCTTGGGTCAGGGAGATGTCATGCTCAATCACATGCATCAACACTGTATCCATGCCCATGTAGGTATTGGTGTGTTCCATGCGATAGCGATTTTCCTTGACCAGTCCGTAGTTTCTTTCGATTGCCGTGCGCATGGGCTTGAGCTTTTTGTATATGTTTGACCCTGGGATAGCAGGGCCGTATTTCCGGTAACTGTCCTTGAATTTGGTGTAGTAAATCAGCCCATTGGGAAACGAGCTTTTCAGAAATGGGCACGCAAAGGTCATCTGCTCTGCTCTTTGACAAACTTTCTTACACGAGTATCTGGTACGTTTGCGTCCGTAGTCGATACCTGTTCTGCTCATCCGCTGACCCCAGATACAGAGAGGAATCCCGTCCGGAGCAAATCCCTTAGGATATGCGGCCTTTTTGCGAATGATGACAGGGATGATTTCATAGTCTTCGTAGAGTTTCTGGTGGATCTGTTCTGCATCATAGCCCCGGTCTAGCACTATGTAAGCTATCTTCATCTCTGGGAAGCGCTCGTGAAACTGATCCAAAAGAGGAAACAGATAATCCTGGTCTGTCGCATTCCTCGGGCTGATTTCGCTTACCAGCGGTACTCCGGTGATGGTCATAAGCGAATGGGCCTTGTGGCCAATGGGAAATTTATCCCGGTGATGAGGGCGGCCGAAAGTAACCGAAGGGTCAGTAAAGAGCCAGGTACCATCTGGCTGTCTCTTACCATTGGTTGAACAATACGCTTGAATGGTGGTTGAATCAGCGATAACAATAAGTCCTTTCCGTCGATTCTTAGGAAGCATCGGCAACTTCGGATCAAGCAGATCGAGTGCATGAGCATGGCGAACAAAGCCTGCATGGATTTCGACATAACCTCTAACACCCAGTCTTTTCCTCAGGGTACTGTAAGTATTATGCGCTGGCACTTTACCACCGGAAAACCCGCAAAGCCTTCGGTAAGTGGCCACCTCTTTGAGCCGTTGAACCAGGATGCGATCCGAGATGAAGACCTGTTTGACTTTGAGGATACGAGAGAGAATCAGAGAAACTCCATAGCCCTTTGGGCCACGGCTACCAAACGCCTCTTCAACCACAGTTGCGATAGGCTGAGTATCGATGCTGAGAAAGTAGTTGACCAGATCATTTCCAGGATCGGCAAGATCGGCTCCAGCACTGGAGATCACCCTAAAGGGGATCTGGAGTTCTCCCATAGTGGCACCTCACGAGCTGTTCAATAAAAACCCAGGGGGGTGTTCAATAATTCATGGTGCCGAATTACGCGGGAGAAATCAAACAAACATTTAAAAGTTACAGCAGGTTACCGAAAATTGTTTGTCAAAGAGCAAAAGTGATATCCCCCTGAAAATCTGGGGGTAACTTTCCCCGAAAATTGGGGGTAACTTTGTACGTCATTAGCGTTTTACACTCATGAAATTACCGTAAAAGTGGGGGTAACTACTCTAAAGATACCTCTATAACTAATTGATTTTACATTAATAAAAAATATTGAACGGTCTCAAATTGGGACTTCTAACTAATCTATCGAACCCTAAGACTGCCGCTTTTGTGACAAGTTTGTTTGCAGCGACTATGCCTTCAAATGCACCTTTTTGGTTTGGGTTCATGAGTGTTGCTCTAATGTCCTTAATATCGCTTCTTTGGTATAAAACAGTTGCATATGTTTTCTCTTTAGACCGTTTTAGAAGTCTATATCAAAAGAGCAGAATTTGGATTGAACGATTTGCAGGAGCTATTTTTATTGGTTTTGGTATTAAGTTGGATGCCAGTGAATGATGCATAAATCATTAACCGCTATCTAAATGCTCTAATCTCCGCCCAGGGACACGTACCACATTCTGCTCAAGGCTCTTCAGAGCCAATAGTGTGGATTAAGAGATCTAAAGTTTGCCCTAACTATTTGTGCCAGCCGATCTATTTATAGAATTGTGGTTTTTCGTATAGACGCGCGCCAGTTTTTGCCCTATCCTGAAACTGGCGCAATCATACTCTTCTGTACATCCTGAAAACACAGTGTCTGTTAGCAGCTTTGTAGCGCCCCGTTAGACGATATCACGCCATCTGCGGCTGTGCTCGCCTTGGACAGGATCTCACGTACGGTCAAGTACTGTTCATCCTGTCCCAGCCTGCGCGCGCCCACATGTGGCGCGCTCTGACGCGTCTTTCCTCGGCGTGGGTATGCAACATTAGGGTAAAGATTAACGTCCAGCTTAGCAGCACGGATTATGCGTTTCTGGAAACTAGCCAATTTGTCCTCACTTCAGGCTATCTCAATGGCCTAGCGGGGTGGAAACCTAGTACCAGCTTTGAAAGAGACCACCAGTCGGTCATCTCCTGAGATGATTTGATAAGGAAGTCCCGCTTTGGGTATTAGATCAAAGACCACCCGGACTTTGGTGGTGTATTGACCGATTCGTACACGTCTAACCCAAGGTCCACTAAAACTCAGATCATCTCTTACCTCAGTGGACTTGACCCCCACAAGGTCAAGCACTAGTCGGGGCGGATTGGTCAAGTGAAAGGCAACGTGGTCAGCAAGGCTGCCGTCGGCAATAATGTAATATCTCAGTTCCCGGTCCATTTTTAACCGATGAATACTCAAAACCTTACTGGAGGAAGGTGGCGACTCTTTCCCCGAGGGTTGGGGAGGAGGTATCGCTTCTCCTGGAGAGGGCTTAGGTGTGGCTGCCTCCTGCGTCACCGGGAGTTGCTGAGCTTTCGATTTAACAACCGGCTCAGGGCGGGTAGGCTCAACATTAGTCACAGGATGATCTCTATCAAAGCTAATCCAAAGCTCTTTCCCCTGGCGGGTGATTTTGTAGGCCATATCCTGCTTCAAGCCTATCTCCACTCGGGTTAGAGGCTGCGGGCCATGGACAAGTTGCACGATTCTGATTGTGCCGATGACTTCGTCATTTACAATCATTGGCGTCGGGTGCATTTCATTTAAGGTATTTGGTAAATCCACCACCAGTCGCAAAGGATCACCGGCCTTAATCGCTCTGTAGGTCATGGATCTGGTGCCAGTGAGCACAACGCACCATTGACCTTGCTCATGACGCACAACCATTTCGCTGAGAGCTTGTGGGGGTGTTGCAGTACTTGGAGTCGGGCATCCGAGAACGCACACAAACCATACCAGAAGAAAGATCCAGCTTAGCCTCAGATAATATCTTCCACACTTCATTTCCCGTCCCCTGATCTGAACGTGTCTCAAGGTCATGAAGCCTTATTTATAATCCTCTTCCAGTAATACCTCAACCAAAAAGGTGCAAGGCTCATCAGGATATAGACTAGGAAGCCGATGAGATGCTTCGTAAGACAGACGACCGTATTTGGTGTCAGACTAAATTACACTTCAATTTTTGATTAGGGGATATCTCAACTTTTTCACTGTTGTAAATGAGTTTATATTTTTCGTCAAAATGTAAGAAACATTTCCTTTCAATTCGGCCAATCAAATCGGAAAAATAATCCTCATTCATATTGACAGGAAAAACACCAGTTAATACACTAATGAAGCCTGTTGATTAAGTAGCATATTTTTCTTTCTTTGAAAGCAGATAATTACAGCAGAACCCATCGAGATCTTATATACGTTTCGCCTGTGCATACAGCTTGATTAGCTTCTGAAATACTAGATTATCTGTTTGGATTGGATACAAAGAGTGAATGCTTGAAACTTTCATCGGGGCATAAATTAGAATCGATTCGCTTTTGCTAACCGACGAGGTGATGAAATGATCTCAAAGTTACAAAAGAGTAAGCTAATAGTCGAGACGGCTGGGAAAAAATCTTGCCGTCTACCCTTCAGAATCGCTGGAAGGTCAAATGATTTTAAGCTATGGAGGGCACAGATGAAATATCTATTACTATCCCTCATTATCTTTCTTTGGATAGGCTGCCTGCTTCCAGCGTATGCCCTCCAGGGCGATGAGAAGTCAGCTGAAGATACATTGAATAACGTTGATGCCATTCAAGCAATGGCAGTCGCCAACCAATGGAAGTGGACTAAAAAGGAGGTCAAGAGCTATGTTACCCCGAGGGGGGTAATGTTTATATTCCCTGACAGAAAAGTAAAAGGAATTCCGCTACCAGAAAACAAAATGATAGTGGCCGTGGCTCCCTACATAAGACGGACACATAGATGAACAGTTCATTACATGTCCTCCTGTCAGGGGGAATTGGTGCAAAAGGAGTTTGACGTAAAAGCTGTTGACCAAGAGGAGAATGTCTTGGTCGATAAGACCATTGCAACCTTGCGAAATGGTTTTTTTGAGCTGTGGCTGCCCAGGAACCGCAGGATCGAACTGCAAATTAAGGGATTGAATCGAAAAGCGCAAGGTACGATCGAAACGTTCGATGACAGTAAGACCTGCATAACCACTTTTCAGCTGCGATAAAACAGAATCAAGAGAACAGAGAAGAAGCTCGCAGGGGCCTTTCGCCTAGAGATGTCCACCATAAATCTAAATCCGCACTGCTCTCTCAGAAGTCCAAATCTGATACTCTAAACTATCCCTCCTTTAGATCTACCTTCCACATTCTGTGCTAGGTGCGTTTGTCCTTTTGGGTAAGGTTTTGGGGAACATTTGCGAAAAAGGTAACCGTTGTTAGGTTTAAGCTGACGGATACCGTTTCTCAAATCTTGATGTGATCTTCTTCTGGACAAGCTCAGAATACTCTCTATCACCGAATAACCCCACTCTAACACCAACTTCAATTTGATTATCGGATATCATCTTGAGCCTAACGGAAACTTTTGTACCATCGTGCATTATGCCCTTAATGAGTCCTCCAGACTCGTCTTCTTGCTCTATGTTCGTTGGAATATTTAAGTCTTCGAGTGCTTCTAAAGTGGCATTCCAAACCGTCGGTAGAGATCCCATGTAATCCCTTTTAAGATCGCCCTCGATGTAACGGTAGATTCCGACACCAGCTCCTGCTCCAGCAGCTCCTGCTATCAAAACGGCACAACCACTGGTTATGATAAGAAGAGCACATAACGTTAACGTAAGGACTAGCCTTTGAATTTGCATCTTTAATCCCCCTTCTCTCAATGTGGCGGATGAGTGTGGTTCTCAAACTCACAGGCTTCCAATCTAAATTTTCTAAGACTCACTCTCCTTTTAAATTCATGAACAAAACTAAAATTGTTATATACGCAAAGCTGACCCAACGTTTGTTTAGTAGGTCTCTCATTAGCTTCTTCTGAAGTGGGCAAGTTATTTAACAACCTTTTATTATGTTTCTAGCTCGCTTCATTCAATTCAGTGTGAATATCGTTTCTCGAGTGGTATTTCATGACCAATTCTTTTATCCCGGGCACCATCGCAATATCATCAAGGGGAAAGCGGGAATGGAAAAAAAATGGGGCGATGTCGGGGCAAAGTCCAAGTTCAAAGGACGGAAAACCTGAACAGCGTAGCGTTTCTACTTTACCATGATAAAGGTCGGCTTTGTCAAGCGGTAAAACAATTGCTTTAAGCTTTTCTAATCCTTCTCTTGCCTATCTCCCTTTCAGGGTAGGTGGGCAGTATGGAAGGGTGGAAAAGAAAACCCCATCGACTCGTGTTGCCTTTACTTTGGTCTGCGCGGTCGGTCGATGGGGCGAGAGTTACAAGGAGGCCATGCTCTGTCGTTACTGCTAATAATAGTTTGTTTAAGAGAGTTCCGGGGTAGTTGGGTTCCCCCACCGGCCCCATGCCGGTGGGGGTCCATGGAGATAAAAGTTGATTTGCACAAGGGAAGCTAGATGCTCCCCTCGCCCGTATCATGTAATGCATGCAAATCTGATGCCAAAAAAGCGAAACCGATCTAGCCCGGATGTTTCATGAATTGCAGTCGCGAGACCACGAAGATGGGCGTGCCACCTGGCAACCGCAGGGTGTTGGGCCCGAGTCGTACCTGAACGGTACGTCGCAGGGGCCGACAGCCGAGGACGCCAGGAATGACGGCCATATCCGTGGTCGCAGCAGGTGATTCATGAAATATCCGGGCTAGATTTGACCCAATATATGGTAGCTGGTGCTCAAATGCGAAAGTCTGGATTAAGTGTGTAATGTTCACTCTTGGCAGAATGCACTGGACAGGAAAAGCGGAGTTAAAGCTTCACAGCGGTCTTTGAATGATACTCTAGGAATCTTGAATGGCAATTGTATGGGCTTTGTGTTCAATCGCATTGAAAAGATGCTTGCGTTGGTCCACGTCAATACCCATAAAACGGACAGCCAAATCATATGAAAAAAAGGCTTTGTCACTATCATCAATATTCAGCCTAACCATTTCCACGGTGGCCGATATCCTCATGAGATGATCGGGTATCTCGATGTTCAATATAAGAGTTCGGTCAGTTTCGGGCAGCTTTTTACAGTTGATAAGGGCACCACCTTTGCTGATATCCTTGATTTCTCCCTCCACTAATCCTCGCGAAGTCAAAATATTGACAGGCCAGGTTACTTCCACTCGCGAATGTGAACGTTTTTCTTGTTTTGGAACCAGACTCTTCTCTGGTAACGACGGCTTGCTCTCGTACTTCGCTAGAATATCACTAATGGACTCCTCAATAAACTGGTTCAACCGCTTGCCCTGCAGAGCGGCAAGAACTTTGAACTGCTTCAGTAGATCAGTGTCTACGGTGGTGCTGAAGCGGCTCTTTCTCGAAGACTTTGTCATTGCTTTCATCTTTTGGTGCATAGAGGGAAGAATATAACCGTACAAGTTGCAAACCCGATGCCAAAGTATCAGCGGACGGAGTAATGGAGTGATGGAAATTAGAACCCTTGGGGGGTTCGGGAGGAGGGGGCGAAAGGGTGAAAACCTTTCCCACTGTGCCCTATTCTTCAGTAGTTATCTTCTTGATGAAAACTTCATCGCGGTCAGAGAATACTACATGGTCGGGATTAATGCGGAGAACTGTTGCCCCACCTACTTGATCACCCTCATGGAGAATCCTGTCACCTAATACCACCAACCGTTTGTCCGGGTTTTCATCCCAGGCAATGGCGCTCAACTTACAGCTAAACAACTCAGCATAAACCGGGACCTCTGACGCAGGTAAAACTTCAGCAGATATCGTAGGTTTCGTTGGTAAGGAGGGCCCAAACTCGAAAGTCACTCCAGCGTTACCCATGCTCTGGGGCTGCAACCCTGGGAGCTGCGTTTGACCATCGATTCCCACTGCTCCGAATTCACGGGATTCATCTATGATTGAGTTTCCGACAACTCCAACATTGGCTGCCTTGGCAGAAAGGTCTTCATTGTGGTTCAGGATGATTGCCCGGGCGTCCAACTCGAACTTGTACCTAAGGAGATCAGAGTAATTAGCGGTGAAAAAAACACCCGACAGAATAAGGCCCACAACTAAGCCGGTAAGCGCTGGTATGACGGAGGAGACTTTCTTCGGGCTCCTCTCAATGGCACGGCGCGTTTCTTTAAGTTCTTTTCCCATTTCCTGGAGTGCAGTCTCCATACCCTGAAGGGATGGTGGGTTTGCGTCTGGCTCTTCTTGCTCACGTTTTATTTGCTTTGAGGTTAGACTTTTAGTTAGCATGGAGGGCCTGCTCTCGTACTTTGCCAAAACGTCTCGAATGGACTCCTCCAGGAGTTGGTTTAGCCGCTTGTCTTCCTGAACAGCAAGAATCTTAAACTGTTTGAGCAGATCTTTGTCTAAGGTGGTGTTCAAGCGCTTTTTTTCGTTTGACTTTGGCATTGCTTCAGCCTTCCTGTGAACAGATCAATGAGGGAGATGAGTGCCAACCATAATTCCAGACCAAGAGGGGAAATATAAAAAGCGATCCAGTGATACCAACGATTTCCTTTATAAGACAAAGAGTTTCTATTGAACACAACTACAATTGAGTAGAAATCGGCGATGTGCAGGAGCGTTAAATGTGAAACTATTTGCCGAAAGATGGCAAAAAACTATACTTTAACATGCTAAAATTATAACATAATCCATTTCTATAGTAAAATGCCATCCGCCTGTTATTCTGATCGCGGAATCGTCTGCATAAGTCCTGGCATCATATTTCTAAACATCACTCATCTCCTGAATAGTATTTATTGGTTGTTGCCTGTCCAAATGCTCCGGCTCCAGGTTCAGATCCCATGAGCAGAAATCATACCAGATTGTTGAAATCGAGCTTTTTCTTGAATTTTTAATTAGTTATCATTCAAAATGAATTAATAGTTTTACCGATGATATGGGTAAAAAAGGTCACAATTATGAAAAAATATTCGCATTGGTGGAAATTGATAATATGCTGAAAATACTCTAATATCTATGAAAACAATTTTGGGTAATCTTTCGTTATTATCTCGACCAGTTAGTGAAATGGCCTTTCTGGAAAAGGGAAAGGGTCATCGTGCCGCTTCGGCGGTCGCTTTGGAATATGCAAGATTGGGAGTGCTTGACCACGATAAGCTTACGAAAGAATGTGACTCGCTTTCTCCACTTTCCAAAAAGTTGATCCTAACCCTCGTGCGACGATTGCGCTCTGCTACGGATGCAGCCGCCAGACTTGTTACCAATAAGTAAGAGGCGATTGGCAAAACATCCAGGCTAGAGCAAAACAGCCCGCCGGTCTGGTGGGCTGTGAGCACTATCTTGTCTATCTGATTAGGGCGGTCCCTAAGACCCCCTTTTCTGCAGCTGCTCCACGTGTGAGTCCCACCTCTCTTTGGGACTCATTTGGACTTCGGCGCCCCTTCGGGGGGCGGCCTCTTCTCGTTCAGTCTTTTTCCGGTCCCATAAAATGATCAGACCAAAAAGCCCAATCAATACAAAGACAGCTATGGTAGCCATAAGACCTGAACTCATGTTCGATCTCCTTTAACCTCGATGCGGGGGTTAAGCCGGGCCGGCGAACCATTCCGGCGCATCCTTTACCACAGCTTTGACTATAGCCCGATCATACTCGCTGAGAGCCCCCCTGGCGATCAGGCCCTCCACCGTATTTTCGAGCACCACCATCTTGCCGTCGGTGTGAATTATAGCCGGGTAATACTCATTAACAAAGAACTGTTTGAGCCTGAAACGCTTGAGTTGGTCATCAACCATGGCCTTGATCTGTCTATCAATGTCAGCCTCACCGAGATCTCGCAATGCGGATTTTGGTGACTGCATCTTTCTGCCTGTGGCCTCTATTCCTTCAATGCATTTGAAGGTGAGCTGCCAATGTTCGATGTTGCCGAGGGAGTTTACCATAAGGGTGTTGGTGGTGATGAGACCGCGCTCGCGGTCGACATTGACCCCTTGGAGGTGAGGAAAAAAATAGTTGTCGGAGATGGCTCCGAAGGCACTTACTCCGCCGGCAAAGGGCTCATCCATTAAATCGCAGACAGTGAAAAACGGCTTTTGTTCAAAACGTGCATCCTGAAGGAGGATGAGCTCTTCCTCAGTGTAGTGGAAGCGCTCGTTCCAAAGTTCCTCCGGGGAGAGGTCCTTTCTGGTTAGCGAACTCTGGCTGGTAAGCATACCCAGGCTCTGCCCACCACGCCAGACCAGGGGCAGGGCACCAACCGTCCACTCTGCACTCCCCCCTATCTCACCGATCATGCTATGGAAACCGCGACCATCAGGACAGCGGAGACCATCCAGTCCCATCACCACCGCCGGAAAGAGATCTCCATCCTTGTCGTAAGGAGTGGCCACACCCATACTATTTAACAGCTCCATTGGTAGGTGGTGGCGAGGTCGATCAAGAAAGTAAGCGGTCATTTCAGACAGATCTTTTATGCCACAGGCTTCGGCGATTATCCTGGTTTCCTCCGGGAGATCGGTACTCCGGGGGTTGAACTCCGGAAACATGGCTCCGGCCATCCAACGCTCTACGTAAATGTCGGGCAGATGCCTTTTAAAATCGGACTCTGTGACAAAAAGTGCAGTAAGTGAACTGTGAATACCTTTAACCGACTTGCCGGTGCCGTCGATCACATCGGAGCCCATGGACAATCTGGTGACTTCCTTGCTCACGCCGCGGCCGTAACGGCTGCAGTGCTCTTTTTTGCCGAAGAGGGCGCCCACCGGAATGGTAGGATTACCACCGGCCTCCAGTCCCGGCTTGACCCTAACCCCCTCGGTTATTGCGCTCTCGATAATGACCTCGTCACCGACTTCGAAGGTCTCCGTGGTAATCTGGAGCACCTCGCCCATAACCTGGGCCGCGGTTCGGTCGTTTCGTCTCTTGAGCCGATTCACCATTGCCTTGGTTTGCTCCTCTTTGGGCACATCCTTCAAAGAACCGAAACCGTCAATAGCGACCGCCGCCGCCGGCAGGGCTGCCGCGAGGATCACCCCCTGACGTAACTGCTTACTTCTGAATACGCCAAGATTGGAAAGCCCGTTTACCCGGTCCTCAATGGTGAATACCGTTCCTTTCGCTAATTCCAGGCCGTAAAAATCCATCACCTCCTGGTGCCTCAGATTAAAAGTGGAGACTTTCTCATTGCTCATCTCCCTGGTTTCGTACCGGCCCTCATATGTCAATCGCGCCTCAGCTATGTCGAAGCGTAAGAGACTAGTCATGGTTGCTACCTCCCTGGATTATTGAACCGGTGTGATCCTCCGGCAACGCGAACAGACCACTGAACTCTCGTGATAGTTTCGATGCTATTTTTTTCGTTCTGTTGTTGCTTTTTGCAGGCATATTGCTATAGCCTCCAGTTCTTTCCTGGCCTTCCTGTTCTCCGCCCCCCTTCTCGATTGCAGGCTCAGTGACCTTTTTTCCCTCAGGCTTCTCATCGGTTTTCATGACGTCGGCCTTCTCGGGTTCCGGTACCCCGGCAGCCTCCAGATTTATGATTTTCGTCTCCTGTTCCTCAATCTGTTTAAGCAGGTCGTTGATCTTCTCTCCCGTAGTATCTCGCTTTGCTTCGATCTTGATCCTGTTGACTTCAATCTTGAGTCGCTTAGCCTTGAGGTCAGCTAGGTCTTCTATGTTTTCTTTTTTTTCACCCAGACCCGCTCTGTCTATGGCTTCCAACTTGGCGAGATCCACGCTAACGGTCGCTTGCTTCTGATACGCGTCAGCTGCATCTTCCTCATAATCTGCGTATTTCTTTTGCAAAGAAGCCAACTCAGTCTTCATCTCAGCAAGCTTCAACTTTTCTTCTGCAACCTGCAGGTCAAATTCAGCCTTTTTGACCTCCTCCCGCTCCTCAGCAGGCATCTGAGCGAGCAGATTCTCATCCGAGCTGCCGCTTATGGAACTTGTAAGACTGCGGGTAGCCTCACAGCCGGTGAGAAGCGAAAGAGCAAGCAGGAAAATCAAGCTGATACCGCCGAAAATCTTCATGGTCTCTTCCCTCCCTTGCATAGTTATCAACTGGTTTGTCACCATTATGTGGGTTTAGAATCTGTTTGCCCAGCTAAGATGGTCAGTCCCCGAGGGATCATTTTGGCGGGGTTTCGTCTGAATCCATGACGAGAGTCTGCAGAGCCTCCAACTCCCTGGGATCAACTTTCTCCGACTTGAGGTGTTCCAAAGCTACCTTGGCTATGACTCTCCGATGTTCACCAGATATTTGTAGAAAGCGAACCCCCATACCACGAGGGGTAATGTCGTCGTCAGGGCCATAGATGTTTGACCAGATTACCTCGGCCTTCGCCTCGATGGGCTGCTCAGGAGCATTTATAACCATGTCAAAAACTTCATTTAACCTAAGCGGCTTCGCACACGAGACAAAGGCACCATCCGGGCCGAGATCAAGGGTTACCCCGTCCATGGAGCCTTCAGCTGTTTTCACCGTGACAGGCCATTTTATCTTAGCGCGTGGCCCGCCTCGACCATCTCCTCCTAGAGCCATATTTTTGCCTCAAGTATGAGAATGTCTAGGTTCTAGCGGGTAAATACATATGCACCGGACCGGAGCTGTCTGCCTACTGATTCAATTGAAAATGCTACAGCGAGCGCATTCCCCGCAGCTTGCTGCGGGGTTAGCGAGCGAACTACAATAAAACGGAATCTCTTCCTTACATTTCGAAGATTCCCTGTCCGCCGCAGGCGGACTGCAGGGAGCTTCAATCTGCAACACGTACTCGTCGCTATTCCTATCAGGGTGCACGCCAAGGTGGCATCTGATAAGGTGATGCCGAAGGTTTAGATGTCACCGTTGAGAAAATAAACCACGGTTGCAAGGTTGAAGTCAACGAAAAAGCTCCACTGCCAGCACCATAGTTCGATGAGAAATCAAATGAAATCCGAATCTTTAGGCAGATCTTTCTTGTCAAAGTTACAAAAAATATACGAGCTTAATTATCCTTAGCTTAATTTCAAACGTCTCATCCCATAACTGGTTGGTTGTGCTGCACTTAGGCATGCGTTTTGCACGGAATTTGGTCTGGTTAACAAAACAAGAAAACATAATGATTCGACAGGCCACAATGGGGAGGAGGAACAATCATGAAACATGCACTCACGGCTACTATCGCCTTCCTGGGCATAATTTTGCTTGGAACAGCAGGGTGCAGCACGAAAGCCCACGTCCAAACAGAACCAGTGGTGGTAGAGGAGGTGGCCAGCTTTGAGCAAGAGGAGGTTGCCAGCTTTGAGCAAGCTGAGGTGGAGAGTGACCCCTGCACCACACTTGAGGGTTCGTTGGTCCGAGCTGGGCAACTGACAAACAGTAGTTTTTTCGGGGCAACGGAATATGACGGGGCCATTCGGTTCGAGTTCGACAGTTCTGTTCTCTCAGCGGATGCCAAGGCTGCTATCGACTCTGTTCTCGTTCCCCTGGTGCAAAAGAACATAGATTTTTTTGTTGAGTTACAGGGTCACACGGATGGGTTCGGGACGGAAGCTTACAACTTTCAACTCGGTCTCTCCAGAGCCAGGGCGGTCATGGGCTACCTTTACCAAGAGTATGACATACCCTTACAACGCATGAATGGATTTTCCTGCGGCGAGATCAAGCCAGTAGGAGACAATAGCCTTTCGGTCGGCCGGGCAGAAAACCGACGAGTTACCATTGTGGTGGTTGAGTGAGGCCCCGAAAGCGCTAAATGCATTATGCACCTCTGCATCCGACATTACACATTTGGCATTTGCCATTGCGCATTAAAGGTTGAAAGCCCCAATGGTATTTCATCTCAATGAAAGATGAGAAATGCGCAAGGCGAGATGAACTGAGTGCACATCTGATTATTTCAGATTGCAGATCTCCGCATGGGGCATCGGGGGGATCATGAGGTTCCGCAGTCCCCAATCTGCAAATCTGAAATCTTAAATCTCAAATCGCTTGACCTCCATTCCTCCATCAGACTCCAGCAATTCATGAAATATCCGGGCTAAAACTGCGTAAATTTGCAGTGGAATGGAACCCATATTTGTGTAACAATCAGCGGACGAAATAATCAGTGCCAGGTGGGTGGTAAAAACGGTGTTGAAGAGGTAGATAGTCATGGGTCTTTTCAAGGCTTCAGCTGGATTGAGGGGAATAAAGCGGTTTGGAGTTATAGCCAAGGTGCTCATCAAACACGGCCTTGGTGATGTAGTGGAAAAGATTGTGAGCCGCAAAGACAAAGAGGGCGAACCAGCCAGGATCAAGGGTGCGACCCTAAAACCTGGAGTACTGTCACCACGCCGCATTCGTCTGGTACTGGAAGAATTGGGGCCCAGCTTTGTCAAGCTGGGACAGCTGCTGAGTACACGGGCTGATATATTTCCAGCTGAATACATTGAAGAGCTGAGAAAGTTGCAGGATCGGGTTCCACCAATACCTTTTCCCGAAATCCGAAAGGTCATCGAGGAGGAACTCAAGCGACCCATTGCAGAGATTTTTGCTGATTTGGACACGGCGGCCTTTGCCGCCGCTTCTGTTGCACAGGTGCATCACGCCACCCTTCCTGGTGGTGAGAAGGTAGTGGTCAAGGTAATTCGTCCGGGTATCATGAAGAAGATTAGGGAAGATATTCGCTTGATGTACTATCTTGCTGATAAGATTGAGAAATCCTTTGATATTGGCCGCATCCTGGCTCCCAGCAATCTGGTGAAGGAATTCGAGCGCACCATCTTCAAAGAGATTGACATGCTGATAGAGGCTGGCAGCATTGAGAAATTTGGCTACAACTTTCGAGACATTGATGAGCTGTGTATTCCCAAAGTCTATTGGGATTATACTACCAAATCCATCCTGGTGATGGAACGGATCGATGGTATCAAGATGGATCGTGTTGATGAATTGAAGGCCCACGGCATAGATCCAAAAGAGATAGCACGCATCGGTTTACGCTCGTTCTCGCGGCAGTTGATGGAATTCGGTTTTTTTCATGCTGACCCGCACCCCGGTAATACCATTGTCTTGTATGACGGTCGGGTTGCTCTCGTTGATTTTGGTATTACCGGCTACCTGGATGAAGAGGTGATGCGGCAGATAGCGAACATCTTTCTGGGGTATGCCGAGCATGATTATGAGATGCTGCTGGATGCCTTTCTGGATGCTGGGTTACTGGATGAAGAAAGGATGGACCTGGACAGCTTTCTCATAGACCTCAAGGACGTAAGTGAGTCCTTTTACGGGCGTTCACTTCAGTCCATTTCGGTCAGGGACGTCTACGATCAAATTATCTATTTGGCCCTCAAATATCACATACAGTTGCCGAGAAATCTTTTGCTTCTCATGAAGACCTTTGTCCAGACTGAAGCCCTCGGCAAGATTCTCGAAAGTGATGAAAGCCTTCTGGAATTTACCAAACCTTACGCCAGAAAATTAATCAAGCGCGGCTATGATGCGAACAAGGTTTTCAAGAATATAGGTAGAGAAGCCCGCTATGTGGGCAAATACGCTAAAGTCATGCCCAAGTTCGTCCACGATATACTCAAACAGGTGTCCAAGGGAAAGCAGCGAGTTGAGATCTGGC
>WOR8_10004930_pt1 | contig 17230 bp, 11 predicted proteins | sample DeeMarSeWOR38_10_FD_19890 | JGI IMG/M metagenome (IMG submission 19890)
TTAAACGCGGCAGCCGCAACAAAACAAGTGAGACAATAATCACCGTAAGCGTTTCCACCAATAATTGGGTTAAGGCGACATCCGGCGCGCCATATATCAAAAACAGCATGGCAATGCCGGCACCGACCACCCCCAGGCTGCAAATTGCCAATAGACGTGCCCGTGTCCTGACAACGGCCACAACGGCAACCATGATGATCCCGCCGAGCAGCCAGCCGGACATTGCCGGATAGGGGTTCTGAACGAAATCGAAAGGGGTGTGACTTAACAACAAAGGCAGACCGACACCCAATGTCACCGAACCGATGATGATGCTCAAATAGCGATGCAACGATCCGTTTTGCAGTATGCCGGTTTGCATCTTGGAAATTTTTGCAATACCCTCGAGTCCACCGGTATAGATGTGCTCGAATCGGATCGGAATCTGTCGCAGAACATAAGCGACCGTCTGCCGCAGCGGTTGATTGAGCAAATAAAACAAGGCTCCCAGACTGAGGGTGGCAATACTCAACAACAACGGTTCGTTGATTCCGTAAAATAGTTTCAGCTGAATATCTTCCATAGACGGGTGAAACGCCCTCACGGCCGGCTCAATCAGCCAGTGACCGACCCAGTCGGGAACAATACCGAAAATCAGGCCGAGGCCTCCCATGAAAACCGGACCCAGCCACATTGTCCAGGGCGCCTCACGCGGGATCAGCGGGGTTTTTCGCTCATTCCCCAAAAACGGTTTGAGAATGATCAGAGCGGCAACGGCGGTCATCAAAGCGTTGGCCAGAAGCGCCGCTGTGGTGGCAAAACCGGGAAAGAATTCCTCCGTTAGTGCACCTTTGTACATGATCTCTTTGCCGATGAAACCAAAAAACAGCGGGAACCCGGCCATCGAAAGCGCCGCCGTGGCTGCTGCTAAAGCGGTGACCGGCATGGATCTCAAAAGCCCTCCAATATCATCAATCTTGCGGGTCCCGGTTTGATGATCGATAATTCCGACGACCAGAAACAGGCAAGATTTATAAAGGGAATGAACCATCAAAAAGGTCATCGCCGCAGTCAGCGCAGGCGTCGTTTTACCGCCCAGGAACATCGTCAAAATGCCCAGCGCCATTATCGTCGTAAATGCCAGAATACGCTTGAGGTCGGAGGCTCTTATGGCCAGCACCGATCCAATCAATGCCGTAATGCCACCCGTGATGACCAAGGTTGCCATCCAGACGGTGGTTCCGCCTAAGATGGGGTGAAACCGCGCCAACAGATAAATGCCGGCTTTGACCATGGTTGCCGAATGCAGAAAAGCGCTGATCGGTGTCGGGGCTGTCATGGCGTTCGGCAGCCAGAAGTGAAACGGCATCTGGGCTGATTTGGTAAATGCTCCGATAAATACCATCGTCAGCACAACAACATACAATGGATCCGTTTTGATGGCACCGGACTGCAAGGCGATTCGCGCAAGATCGTAGGTGTTTGCGACGTTTCCCAGCAGCAAAAATCCGATCAGTAGCGCCAGCCCTCCCGCACCGGCAACGAGCAATGCCTGGCGTGCATTTTGGCGTGCCTTTTCCAATTCACAGTCAAAGCCGATCAGCAGATAGGAAATAATAGTGGTCAATTCCCAGAAAACAAACACAGCCAGTATGTTATCGGCCGTCACCAGGCCCAGCATGGCCAGCAGAAAGCCTTGAAAATAAATGTAAAACTTTCCAGTGGCGGCCTTTTCCGGGAGGTAAGCGGCGGCGTATATGGCCACGAAGAAACCGACACAGCAAATGATGAGTGCAAACAGCAAACTCAACCCGTCTATTGCGATTGACAGGGCAATGCCCATGCTCGGTATCCAATTTAGCTGGAACCGAAACACGTGTCCGGCCGCCACCTGTGGCAGGAGATAAAGCAGTGCAACAAAAAGCCCAAAAGGAATGATACTGGAAGTCCAACCTATGATCGATGTTTTAACGTTGTGAGCAACCATAACCAATGCCTTTAAAGCAGCGATGGTCAATCATCGTTAGCCGAAAGATTCAGGTCTTCTGACCTGAATACGATAGGGGGTTACCGATTGATTTGTCGGCTCAGATGGCATGTGGCAACCTATTGCGCCAGAAACAGCAGCTGATCGGCAGCGTCATCGCTTCCTCCATAATGAACCACCCGTAGTTGAACATTTCGCCAGGGATTTAGCTGAACATATCGGCGTATCGCTTTGGCCGATTTCATTAAACCGCTATACGCAATGAGAACTCTGCGAATGGAGCGAAATTCAGGAGAAACCGCGATGATTGGACGAACCCCTGGGAAACAAGCCGAATAAGCGCATCCCGCGGTTCCAGGGTGAAGCCGTAATCAAAGAGGCCCTTCAATCCGAATATGGTGATGTCGTTATACCGGGCATGGTCAATCATTGTTTCAAAAGGATCCCCGGTTTCACGCTTTATTTTAAACGGTATTCCGGATTTTTTACACTTCTTCGTAAACTTTTCAATGGCTTTTTCGACACGCTCTTCGGTAATCCCAAATCGCTTCTGGCGAAGTTTCTCAGCGTAGGCACTTCCGCCCGGCGGGACAGGTCCGATTTGTTTGAGTCGCTTGGTGTCTACCACCGTCACACCTGTAATGACAGCGCCATGCTCGTTTGCGAGTTCAATGGCCCTTTCAATGGCCACATCTGTGAAAGGGGTTCCCTCCAAGCCGAGAAGAATTCGTTTTATCATTTCGCCCTTCCTTCCACGTATCAATTTCGTCCCTGGTTTTCAGATGGCAAACAAACTCGGCGTTATCCGATACCAATAGAACCGGTTTATTTAGAACAGTTCTGAACTACCATGGCGGGCCCGATAATATAAGACTTATGCGAAAAAAAAGCAAGAATCCAATTGGCGACAGGATACAGCGTTGCTTGTTTCAAGTAGCGAAGCCGCAAACTGAAATGGGTTGACACACCATCCCAAACCCGTTAATTGATGACTTGTCGTTCTCAAAACAACTGCACTTGAAAATATCTCTTTTTTTCTCTTCTTTTTTGTGCTGTTTCGTTGATAAATTGCCAAGGAGTAATTATCCTAACACTTTAGGGTAAAATATCTTGCCATCTGCAAAAAGGTGTTTCGTCAATTTCTTCTGGAAACCGACAAATCAAAATAATTCTGATATTCCTGTCTGCCTCGCCGATGTCCTGGCGAGAATGCAGGTTGATCCCGTCTCTTAAGTATGAAAATACAAGGCAGTCAACAGTAATATAAGTAAGGACCCGGGGAATCGAAGATGAAACCATTAAAAAAGGCTAAAAATTTCAAAGGCCCACAGGGTCCGGTTGTTCTGGCGATTCTAGACGGCGTCGGAATCGGCACATGTGCGGAAGGCGATGTGGTTAGTCGGGCAAACACGCCGACACTGGATTGGCTTGCTCGAAATGCCCTAAGCGCGAAGCTCAAGGCGCATGGAACGGCCGTCGGCATGCCCTCGGATGCGGATATGGGCAACAGTGAAATCGGTCACAACGCTATCGGATGCGGCCGCGTTTTTGCCCAGGGTGCCAGGCTTGTCAATGAATCCATCGAGAGCCGTGCGCTCTTTGATGGCGCCGTGTGGAAAGAGTTGATCGAAAACGTCATCGGTCATAATTCCAGGCTTCATTTTATCGGCCTTTTTTCAGACGGCAACGTCCACAGCCACATCAACCACCTGCAAGCGCTTCTGACGGAGGCAAAAAACGAAGGCGTTGAAAAAGCCTGCGTTCATATTCTTCTGGATGGTCGGGATGTACCACCGACTTCCGCTTTGGAATATGTCGAGCGGCTCGAAAATTTTCTAAGCGAGCTCAAAAAGGACAGCAATATTGATTTTGCCATCGCATCCGGCGGCGGCCGCATGCAAATAACCATGGACCGCTATCAGGCAAACTGGGGAATGGTTGAACTGGGATGGAAAACCCATGTCCTGGGCGAAGGCCGAAAGTTTGACTCCGCCCGCGAGGCGATTGAAACATTACGCCAGGAAAACCCGGGTGTCATCGACCAGGATCTTCCGCCATTTGTCATCGCCAGGGACAACGCCCCCTTAGGACCGATAGCGGAAAATGACAGCGTCATTTTCTTCAATTTCCGAGGGGATCGCGCCATCGAGATCAGTACGGCTTTCGAAGCGGATGAATTCGACAAATTCCCCCGCGGACCCAAACTTAATGTAAAATATGCTGGCATGATGCAATACGACGGTGATGCGTTGATACCCAAAAAGTATTTAGTTAATCCACCCGGAATCGATCGTACCGTCGGCGAGTATCTTGTCAAAGCCGGTGTGAAGCAGCTGGCCATCAGCGAAACCCAAAAATTTGGCCATGTGACCTATTTTTATAACGGCAACCGCTCCGGCAAGTTCGATGATTCTTTAGAGGATTACATCGAGGTGCCCTCTGACATGGTCCCCTTTGAGCAAAGACCCTGGATGAAAGCGGCCGAGATTACCGACAAGGGGTCGACTTGTCAGGGCTGTAAAAAAATCTAAAGGCATTCTTGTGGTTTCGGCGGATCACGGCAATGCGGACGATATGTATGAGTGCAATTATAAAACGGGTAAAATCATTTATGATGAGAAAACCGGCGAACCCAAGTCGCGAACGGCCCATTCACTGAATCCGGTATTTGCCTATGTGTATGAACCCACCGGCAGTATAAAAATGAGGCTTTCGGCGCATGATGATCTTGGAATCAGTAGTCTGGCGGCCACATGTTTGACGCTGCTGGGCTTTGAACCGCCGGAAGACTATACTCCCAGTATTGTCAAAATCAATTAGAAGGAGGTGACGTATGGCAACTACAGTCGGCCTAATGGGCTTTGGAAGAATCGGAAGAAATCTATTTCGAATTCTTTACCAGAGCGAGGACATTAAACTGGCCGCCATCAGTGATATTGCCGATCACAAGGCCCTGGAATACCTCTTGCGCTTTGATACGATTCTGGGACCTTTCCCGGATGAGGTCAGCATACGGGAAGGCAATCTCTATGTGGTCGGCCGCCAGATTCCCATGCTTTCTGAAAAGGAGCCCGGCGATGTGCCCTGGAGGGATTTGGGGGTGGACATTGTCATCGAAGCCACGGCCCAGGATCGGACCCGGGAGGATTTTGAAAAACATTTGGAACAGGGCGCCAAACGCGTGGTTCTATGCGTGCCTCAGAAGACACCGCCGGATATCACAGTGGTTATGGGGGTTAACGATGGGCAGCTGAAGCCGGAACACCGCATTGTTTCCAATGGATCCTGCACGGCCCATTGTGCCGCTCCGGTGGTCAAGATCCTGCACGAGGCCTTTGGCATTCAAAGAGCGTTTTTAAGTACTGTTCACGCGTATACCAACCAGCAACGCCTGGCAGATGTGCCCTCCGAAGATAAGCGGCGAGGGCGTGCCGCCGCCGAAAATATCATCCCCCAGGAAACCAATGCCGCTCAGGTGGTCACCGAACTGATTCCGGACCTCGCCGGACGGCTGAGCGGGGCCTCCATGAACGTACCGGTTCCCAACGGGTCCGTGGTGGACCTGGTCTGCTGGCACGAAAAACCGGTGACGGCTTTAGCGATAAACGAGGTCATCCGAACGGCGGCATCTTCGCATCAATGGAGGGGAATTCTGAACTTCGAGGACGATCCCATTGTTTCCAGCGATATTATTCGCAGCACCTATTCCAGCACTTTTGATTCCATGGCAACCATGGTTCAAAAAGATAACGTTTCCAAAACCCTGGCCTGGTATGACAATGGTTGGGGGTACGCCCATCGGGTGGTTGATCTTATTCGAAAGTTTATGGAAATAGATAAGGAGGCAGCATAATGGCTATTCAAGTTGGCATAAACGGCTTCGGCCGCATCGGCCGCAGCGTATTCCGGATCATCAGTGATCGGGACGACATGGAAGTTGTCGCCATCAACGACCTGTTCGACAACGAACAACTCGCTTACCTCCTCAAATATGATACCGTCATGGGCATTTTTGATAAGGAGGTAACTGCTGAAAAAGACGCCATGACCGTTGGTAATCATCGGGTCATGATGACCGAGCATCGCGATCCGGCTGAAATCCCGTGGAAGGATCTGGGCGCGCAGTTTGTGATTGAATCCACCGGTGTATTCCGCCATCGTGAACCCCTGGAAAAGCACATTGCAGCGGGCGCAGAAAAAGTGATTCTGACGGTGCCCGCAAAAGAAGAAATCGATGCCACCATTGTGATCGGGGTCAACGATGCAGAACTCAAGCCGGAACATCGCATTGTTTCAAATGCATCCTGCACCACCAACTGTCTGGCACCGATTGCAAAAATCATCGACGATGCCTTCGGCCTCGAAGAGGGTTTCATCACCACGGTACACGCCTACACCAATGACCAGCGCCTGGCGGATGTCCCGCATAAGGATTTTCGCCGCAGCCGGGCGGCCGGCGAAAACATTATCCCGACGACCACCGGAGCGGCCAAGGCCGTCGGCAAGGTGCTGCCCCAGCTGAAAGGGAAACTGGATGGGTTGGCCATGCGCGTGCCCGTGCCGGACGGTTCGATCGTGGATCTTGTCTGCAGGTTGGGCAAAAAAGCTTCTCGCAAAGATATCAATGCAGCTGTTCAGGAAGCTGCAGGCGGGCCGATGCGGCGCGTTGTCGAATACAGTGAAGCGCCGTTGGTTTCCAGCGACATTATCGGCAATACACATTCGAGTATCTTCGATGCCCTGTCAACAAACTCCCAGGAAGACGGCTACGCCCGGATTGTTTCCTGGTATGACAATGAGTGGGGCTACTCAAATAGAGTTGTGGATCTGATTGGGATGCTGGCAGAACTTTCATAAAAGGACTGAGTGCTGAGGTCTGAGGACCTGAGTATGAAATAGTGCGCTGTAAATTGATGTTAAAGGTTTAATCGTGTTTATTGGGCAAGGCGGTAAGCGTTAGGAATTAAAAAACTCGATCGATGATTCCGAACACTGGATATTTATATAAAGATTGTTTTTTCGCGAAGCGATGGCTGTTTTTGGACGAGCAGGTCGCTCGGCCAAAAGATCTGCGACCGTCTGCGTGTGTCTGCGGTTAATTAAACTCCAACATATCAGGGAGCAGAAGCATGGACAAACTGACCGTTGAAGATTTAGATCTAAATGGGAAACGCGTTCTGATGCGGGTTGATTTTAATGTACCGCTGGAAAGCGGTAGGGTTGCTGACGACAAGCGCATTCGAGCCGCCCTGCCGACCATCAAGTATATCACCAGCGCCGGCGGCATATTGATTCTGATGTCACATCTTGGGCGCCCCAAAGGTGAGCGCGTCCCGGAAATGTCGCTGGAACCCTGTGTGACAGTGCTCAACGCCCTGCTTGGAAGAAAGGTGAAATTTATCGATGACTGCATCGGAGAGAAAGTTGAGACGCTAATCGATGATCTCAGTAAGGGAGATATTCTCCTGCTTGAAAACTTGCGGTATTACACAGAAGAGACCGATAATGATCCGGACTTTGCAGCCAAGCTGGCCAGACTTGGCGATGTCTATGTAAATGACGCCTTTGGCACCGCGCACCGGGCCCATGCATCAACTGAAGGCGTCACCCATCATATTTCACAATGCGCCGCCGGCTTCCTGATGATGAAAGAGCTCGACTATCTGGGAGGCGTCATGGCAAATCCGCAAAGACCGTTTGTTGCCATTTTAGGCGGTGCCAAGATATCCGGTAAAATCGACATTATTTCCAATTTGCTGCCTGCCGTCGACAACATTCTTATTGGCGGAGGAATGACCTATACATTTTTTAAAGCCCAGGGAAAAGAAATCGGTAACTCTTTGCTTGAAGAAGATAAAATTGATCTGGCTAAGCAGCTGCTGGCACAGGGCGGCCAAAAGATTATCCTTCCGGTTGACTGCATGGTTTCAGAGATCTTTGATTTCGATGCGCGTCAGGTCGGCGCACTAAAAGAAGTCAGCGCAGATGCGATTCCCGCAAATCAATTCAGTCTGGATATCGGGTCGAATTCTATCGAAAAATTCCGCACGATTATCGGCGCTGCCAAAACGGTTATCTGGAACGGCCCCATGGGCGTTTTTGAAATTGAAGAAACCGCGAAAGGAACCTATGCTATCGCGAATGCTCTGGCAGAAGCAACCGCAAAAGGAGCCACAACTGTTATCGGCGGCGGCGATTCAGCTTCGGCGGTCAACAATGCCGGCGTTGCCGATAAAGTCTCTCATGTTTCGACCGGCGGTGGCGCATCGCTGGAATTTATGGAGGGAAAGGTGTTGCCGGGAGTGGCGGCACTTACTGATAAATAATCAAAAATGAGCTGAAGTTAAAATCAATCTACAGCCGAAAATCACTGGAATGACCTTAATTTTGGATTTTGGATTGCGGTTTGAAAAAGGCTCGAATTTAGGGCTCAATTGCTGCAGCTGTTTTTAAATCCAAAATCTAAAATCTGTATAGTTCCATCACTCCCTTGATGACCCAATTAACGGAGGATCGCATGGCGGACACAAAGCACTACACCGAACTAGGCTTGGTAAACACCCGAAACATGTTTAAAAAGGCGATAGAAGGCGGTTACGCCATCCCGGCTTATAACTTTAACAATATGGAACAGCTCCAGGGGATCGTTCTCGGGTGCGTGGAATCAAAATCACCGGTCATTTTGCAGGTTTCCGGCAGTGCCAGAAAGTATGCCAACCCGACATTTCTGCCATACATGGCCATGGGGGCTGTTCAGATGGTAAAAGCGCTCGGCGCCACGATTCCGGTAGCCCTGCATCTGGACCACGGTGATTCCTTCGAGTTGGCCAAATCCTGTATTGATTCCGGATTTTCATCGGTGATGATCGATGGCTCCCACCATCCGTTTGATGAAAACGCTCAACTGACCCGGCAGGTCGTTGAATACGCTCATGAACGTGATGTTACCGTAGAAGGTGAACTGGGCGTTTTGGCCGGAGTTGAAGATGAAGTCTCGCACGAGGTTTCCCATTATACCAAACCAGAAGAAGTTGAAGCATTTGTCGAAAAAACCGGGGTGGACAGCCTGGCGATTTCTATCGGCACATCCCACGGTGCCTATAAATTCAAGATAAAGCCCGGGGAAGAGGTCCCTCCCCTCAGATTTGATATTCTGGAAGAGATCGAAAAGCGCGTGCCCGGTTTTCCAATTGTTCTGCATGGTGCTTCAGCCGTGATTCCGGAATACATCAAGATGATCAACGCATTTGGTGGTAAAATGGATGACGCCGTCGGAATCCCGGAAGCGCAATTAAGAAAAGCAGCCGCCTCGGCGGTATGTAAAATCAATATTGACAGTGACGGCCGGCTGGCCATGACGGCGGTTATTCGCAAAGTATTTGCAGAAAATCCTTCAGAATTCGATCCTCGCAAATATCTGGGGCCTGCGCGGGAGGAGCTTATCAAGATGGTGAAGTATAAGAATGAACGGGTACTGGGCAGCGCTGGCAAAGCCTAGAAGTGGCTTCAAAACCCCATTTTAGGCCCAATGGCTGCGTTGTCCCGCCCGAGTTGAAATACTCACGTACTAACGTGTACGCTCCGTTTTCAATCCTCGGAACACCTTGCCCTTGAACCTGATCTGAGGTTTTGAAACCACTTCTAAACGATGGCGGATTTTGGATTGTGGGATACTCGGATCAGAATAGACAAATTTTTTCAATTTTAGCTTAACTGACCTCATTGAAAAAAAATTATGGTAATTTGAGCGGGCAATGAAAGGAGCCGATGATGCCTGATCCCAGAACTCGAAATAGAGTTAGAAATGTTGGTTTTATCTCAACGCGCATCGCCGGTACGGACGGGGTGTCGCTTGAGCTTGAAAAATGGGCGGATGTTTTTAAAAACTTCGGGTGGACGAGTTTTTACTTTGCCGGTGAGTTGGACCGGCCGCCGGAGCGATCCTATCTGGTTGAAGAAGCCCATTTTACCCATCCTGAAATAAAGGCCATTCACAACAAGGTTTTCGGCGTAACAACCCGAGAACGCGCGCTCTCGAAGAAGATTTATCAACTGGCCATCAAAATAAAAGACGATTTATACGATTTTGTCAAAAAATTCGACATCGATCTGATTATTCCGCAAAACGCCCTGACCATTCCGATGAATATCCCCCTGGGAATTGCATTGACGGAATTTATTGCCGAAACCCATATCCATACCATTGCCCACCATCATGATTTTTACTGGGAACGGGACCGCTTTATGGTCAACGCGGTGTCGGATTACTTAAGAATGGCATTTCCACCGGTATTGCCATCCATCGAGCATGTGGTGATTAACTCGGTGGCCGATACCCAGCTCAGTTTGCGCACCGGTATTTCAAGTCATATTATTTACAATGTCATGGATTTTGACAATCCACCGGAGCCGCCGGATGACTACACATTCGATGTACGCCGGTCCCTGGGTATTGCAGACGATGAGCTCTTTGTTCTGCAGCCGACCCGTGTGGTCCAGCGAAAGGGAATCGAGCATGCCATTGAATTGGTATACCGGCTGGGCCGCAAAGCCAAACTGGTAATTTCACATGCCTCCGGTGATGAAGGCTGGGACTATGAGCAGCGCTTGAAAGAATACTCCCAGCTGATGAATGTCAACACGATTTTCGTTTCCGACATCATCAACGAAGAAAGAGGCACCACACCGGACGGCCGGAAAATTTACACGCTGGAAGACATTTACCCGTATGCGGATCTGGTTACCTATCCATCGACGTTTGAGGGATTTGGCAACGCCTTTCTGGAGACGCTGTATTTTAAGAAGCCCATTGTCGTAAACACCTATTCCATTTATCTCAAAGATATTAAGCCCAAGGGATTTAAGGTTATTGAAATTGACGGTTATGTGACCGATAAGGCAGTTGAGCAAACCAAACAGGTATTGGACAACCCGGAACTTCGCCAGGAAATGGTCGACCACGATTATGCGTTGGCCAAAAAGTATTTTTCCTACACGGTTCTCCATCAGAATCTCAGAAATTATATGGTTGCACACAACTGGCTGGCACCAGATGAATGTTAGAAGGAAAGGCAATATGAAAAGCACGGATAAAGTAAAAGATCTGCTCAAGAAAATATACGGGGAGGAGACCGCAACACTTGCCTTTGAAAGCATTGGGCCGGTAATAGAAAAATACACCGTTAAAAAAAGCGAAAAGCAGTCCTATTTTTCCCAGGAAGATGTGGTTCTGATCACCTATGGTGACTCCTTGAAGAAAGATGGCGAAGCGCCCCTGGCGACGCTGCACGAGTTTGCCAACAAGTACCTGAAAGGCGCTGTTTCCAACATTCACTTCCTGCCCTTTTTCCCTTATTCTTCGGATGACGGTTTTTCGGTCATGGATTTTTTTGAGATCGATCCCGCGCTGGGCACCTGGCAGGAGGTCGCAGCCATCGGGCAGGACTTTGAACTGATGTTTGACTATGTCGTCAATCATTTTTCATCAAAAGGTCAATGGTTCCATAATTATCTGGGGGGGAAAGACGGGTTTGCCGAATTTGCCATGGAAGTCGATCCCGCGACCGATCTGTCGATGGTCACCCGACCCAGATCCTTACCGCTTTTATCGGAATATAACAAAAAGGATGGCCAAACGGTTCATCTGTGGACCACCTTCAGTGCCGATCAAATCGATTTTAATTTCAAAAGCCTGAATGTGCTCGCAAAAATGATCGACGTCCTTCTTTTTTATGCTGCAAAGGGTGCCACCATACTGCGGCTGGATGCCATTGCCTATTTGTGGAAGGAAATCGGCACCAACTGCATCCACCTGCCACAGACCCATGATATGGTAAAATTGTTCCGGGCGATTTTGGATCTGGTGGCTCCGGATGTCATTATTCTAACCGAAACCAATGTTCCGCATGATGAGAATATCAGTTATTTTGGCGACGGTCGCGATGAAGCCCAGATGGTATACAATTTTACGTTACCGCCGTTGCTGTTTTATTCGTTTGTAAAAGAAGATGCGACCGATCTATCCAAATGGGCCAAAGGACTTGATCTGGTATCGGAACACAACACGTTTTTTAATTTCACGGCCTCTCATGACGGCATCGGCGTCCGTCCGCTGGAAGGTATCCTCGACCCGAAAGAACTGGATGGGCTTATCAAAATCGTAAAAGCCAATGACGGGCAGGTTTCCTACAAGCAAAATCCCGACGGATCTGAAAGTCCCTATGAGCTAAATATCACCTATGTGGATGCCATTCTGGCCGACAAGTCTTCAAGCAAGGCCGAAAAATTTCTGGCTTCCCAGTCCATTCAATACGCCCTGCCGGGAGTCCCGGCCACTTATGTGCACAGCCTGCTGGGCTCGCGCAACTGGGTTGCGGGGGTGAAACAAACCGGCAGGGCCCGGACCATCAACCGGGAAAAACTGCAGATCGCAAAACTCCTTTCAGAGTTAAATGATCCCGAATCCTTTCGCTCGCGGGTCTTTTTTCCGTATTTGAATTTAATCAAAACACGCAAGAAACAAAAGGCATTTCATCCCAATGCCGGATTCGAAATTTTGCAAATAGATCCCAAAGTTTTCGGGATCAAACGATCCGGCAAGGGCCAAACCATTTATGCCCTTACCAATATTTCATCTAAACCCATTTCCGTTTCGCTTTCAGAAACAGCGTCAACCGATCAAACAACCGATTTAATTACCGGAAAAACCGTGAATACGGCGGCATTTAATCTGAATCCCTATCAGTACATGTGGCTTGAAGAAGAAGGTTAAACGAACTAGACTTGAAACAATAGACAGGATGTTAAAGGATTGTGATAAATGGACTCGAAAACACTGATTGCAAAAGCAAAAGACGGTTTCAATACCCTGGATGTTTCTGAAAAGTATATCAACTCCGCCTCGAAATGGCTGGAGGTCTGGTTGACCGATAAAATATTTGCCGATTATGTCGCCCAGATTCAATATTTAATCGATAACGGCAAATGGAATTTCCTGCTGGATTCTTTTTATCAGGTCATTCCCTTCGGTACCGGCGGCCGCAGAGGTCCGGTCGGTATCGGTCCCAACCGCATTAATGCCTGGACCATCCAGGCGTCCGCCCAGGGCCACTCTCAGTATTTGTTCCAGACATTCGGGGAGGTGGCCCAACAACGGGGCGTTGTTCTCACATATGATGTTCGCAAATATACTCAAAAAGGCATCTATGACGATTCCCTGCCCAATCCCGTCATGGATTTAGACGGCAGACAACTGGCGGTTGCCGCCGCGGAGGTCTATGCCGCCAATAATATCAAAGTATATATGTACGATTCGGTCAGAAGCACACCGCAGCTATCTTTCACCATCCGCCACCTGAACGCCGTTTCAGGAGATATGTTCAGTGCCAGCCACAATCTGCCGAGCGATAACGGTAAAAAGGTCTATGATCAGTACGGCGGTCAGCTCATTCCGCCCGATGACCAGAACCTGGTTGACGAGGTCACCCGGAATGTCAAAGAGATAAAAACAATGGATTTCGATAAAGCCCGGGCACAGGGACTCATCGAGTTTATCGGAGAAGATGTTGATGAGGCCTATTATAAAGCCGTATGCCCTGTATCCCTTTCCGAGGAACGCAAATTGAAGATCGTCTATTCTCCCCTGCATGGAACGGGCTTGACGTCGGTCTATCCGGTATTTAAAAAATTGGGTTTTGACGTCACCCTCGATCCGGCAACGTCTAATCTAAGTGGCGCTTTTGAAAACGTGACCTTCAACATCCCCAATCCGGAAGTCGTCCAATCTTTCGACCATTCCCTACCGTTTGCCAAAGAGGTGGAAGCGGATATTTTAATCAACACCGATCCGGATGCCGATCGCATCGGCGTGATGCTGAAACACGACGGATCCTGGAAGTTTTTAAGCGGCAATGAAATCGGGATCATCCTGACCAATTATGCCATTTCAAAATATAAATCCAGGGGCCGGCTGAATCCGGACAATGTCATCATCAAAACCGATGTCACCACGTCATTGATTCAAAAAATCGCCGATGAGAATGGTGTCCAATGCATCGGCGACCTGCTCGTCGGATTCAAATATATCGGCGCTCTGATGAATAAAATTGAAAGTGAAAATAAAATCGACCACTTTATTCTCGGTACCGAAGAGAGCCACGGGTATCTGACCGGCAGTTACGCCCGCGACAAGGATGCCGCCTGTGCGGCGGTGTGGATATGCGAACATGCGGCTGAACTCAAAAAGAATAAAAAAACCCTATTAGATGATCTGGCCGAAATCTATGCGCGTTATGGCTATTGTCATAATTATTTAACCGAAATCAGACTGCTGGGCGCCAAAGGCATGGAACAAATTATGTTTATCATGAATCACCTGCGCGAGACGAAGATTGATTTCTTCGGTAACTTTAGCGTCCGTGAAAAAGTCGATCGCCGGGACGGAGAACCTCAACCGCCTCTGTCGCGGACCGATTCCTCTGCGCGCAATATGCTGATCTATTATATGGAAAATAACCCGGGCACAACCAGCATGCGCGTAACCGTGCGCCCCTCCGGTACGGAACCGAAGATTAAAATGTATTTCGAGGTGTTCGGCAAACCATTTAAACTGGAAAATATCGATTCCGAAAAGGAGAAAATCATCTATATCCGTCAAGATCTGGAGAAAACATTCATGCAATACTGCTATACGCTGCTCGACGTTGACTTTCCGGATAGAGGCTTTTTGTTATTCTGGCAGCTCCCGCTCGATGATAAATTGAGATTTTTTGAAATTGAAGATGACATCACCCGTTTGAAAAGCATTTCCGATAATGAGGAACGCAAAAAAGAATTATACAAACTGATAGAATTTCTCGGAGCCAACCCGATTGAGAAGGTAAATAAGGCCTTCCAGGAGAAATACAAAAAGGGTATACTGGAGTATCTTGGACTGTCTTAAGCCAATTTCGATTTCGGATTTTGGATTTAACAGCTGATAAAATACGAGATAATGAACTTGTGGCTTACTTCGATCCAAATTCCAAAATCCAAAATCTAAAATGTGAGGAGATACCATGCCCTTCCCTGCCAATAAAACCAAAATTGTATGCACCATCGGGCCGGCCTCAAGTTCTCCCGAAATTTTAGAGAAAATGATCCGTGCCGGTATGAACGTTGCGCGGCTTAATTTTTCCCATGGTGATTTTCCAAGCCATGGCGAGATCATTCAAAAAATCCGGGCCGCATCCAGAGCCACCGAAAGACGGGTTGCCATCATGGCCGATTTGCCGGGACCCAAAATGCGCATCGGCGAACTTGAAAAGGAGCCCTTCGATTTAAAAGCCGACGATTCCTTCACCCTGACAACCGAGGAGATTATTGGTGATGAAAAGCGGGTATCGGTGAGCTTCTCGCGCCTACCTAAAGCTGTCAAACCGGGTGATTTGCTGTTTCTAAATGATGGGATCATCCAGCTCGAAGTGGAAAATGTGAAGGGAAACGATGTCCACTGCAAAGTTCTCATCGGCGGCATCCTCCGATCCCGCAAGGGGCTTAACCTGCCCGGCATCGATCTCGGCATCAGCGCTTTTACCGACCGTGATCATGAATGCTTGAAGTTTGCCCTGGAAAACGGCGTGGATGCCGTCAGCCAATCATTTGTTGAAACCGGGGAAGATATCATCGCTGTCCGCAAAGCCGCCACGGATCTTGGCCACGATCCTTTCATTATCGCTAAAATCGAGCGCATCAGGGCGCGTAATCACATTGACAGCATCCTCGACGCCGCTGACGGTATCATGATTGCCCGGGGTGATCTGGGAGTTGAAATCCCCATCGAAAAGATTGCTATCGCCCAAAAACTTATCATGCAAAAAGCCAACCTGGCGGGCAAACCGGTGATTACCGCCACCCAGATGTTGGAGTCCATGGTTCATAATCGCCGGCCGACCCGGGCAGAGGCCACCGATGTGGCCAATGCCATATTGGATGGAACCGATTGCGTCATGCTCTCCGGCGAATCGGCCATGGGAGAATATCCGGTGGATGCAACCGCCATGCTGACTAAAATTGCAGCGGCCATCGAACCCCACCGCACCGTCAATCCGATCAAGGGGAAACTGACCTCCAGACGTGAAGACGATGACGTAAAACTTGAAGATTTGATTGCCTTGAGCGTTGACACCACGCTGGAGCGCATCACGCCGCCGACGGTCATCGTACCGACCCGCAGCGGGACGACGGCAAGAAGTATTACGCGCTTCAGGCTGCCGGTGTGGATTACCGCGTTCAGCCGTTTTGAAAAAACATGTCAGGATCTGATGTTTTCCTATGGCGTTCTGCCGATCTGTGAGCCGGAACACCCGGATGACTGGAAATTATGGGCGCGAAACTTGCTGCAGACCAGCGGGGAAGTCGGTAACCTGGTCGTCCTGACAGAGGGGCCGTCAAAAAAACATCCGAACCGTAACAACCGCATGGAGATCATTGATCTGAGCCGGACATAAAAAAGCGCCTCCGGCGCTTTTTCGTTAATTGGTTGAATTTGTTAAATTGGTTTTATTCGCTAGAACCGGAGGAAAATATGAGCTCAAATATCGTAAAAATGAGAGAACACGCCTTAGAGATCTTTCAGGCCGGGCTAAAAGCCGTTGACCCGGTGGAAGCGATCAAGCGTCACACCAGATTAGAAAAAGATCTTCTTTTTATCGGTGAGCGGCGATTCAGCCTTAAGGATTATGATAGAATTCTGGTAGTTGGTGCCGGAAAGGCTGCCGCCCCCATGGGCAGAACTGTGGAAGATCTTCTGGGAGATCGCATTTCCGACGGTGTGGTTGTCGTCAAGGATGAACACGGCTTACCATTGGAAAAAATAAAGGTCTGCGAGGCCAGTCATCCGGTTCCGGATAAGCGTGGGGTAAAGGGTACGGAGGAAATCCTCTCCCTGGTAGAACAGGCAAATGAACGTGATTTAATCATTTGCCTGATTTCCGGAGGGGGATCTGCACTTTTGATTGCCCCGGTTCAGGAAATATCGCTCGAAGATAAGCAAAATGCTACAAAACTTTTATTGGCATGCGGTGCAACGATCCATGAGATTAACACCGTCCGCAAACATCTTTCCCGGGCCAAGGGGGGCAGGCTTGCGCAGATGGCCAACCCCGCTACCATTACCAGCCTGATCCTTTCAGATGTGGTCGGGGATGATTTGGACGTGATTGCATCCGGACCGACGGTTCCGGATTCCAGCACCTTTAAAGACGCCGAACAGATACTCAGGGGTTA
>WOR8_10005515_pt1 | contig 17206 bp, 11 predicted proteins | sample DeeMarSeWOR38_10_FD_19890 | JGI IMG/M metagenome (IMG submission 19890)
TCTTCAGAGCAACTCGATAATTTTCGCCTCGGTGAAGCGTTACAGCAAGAAACCAATAAACGAGGTGTGCGCGGTGCTTACCTGGTAAACCAGGCCCTTGAGCTGGAACCGCATGCCTCGCAGCACTGGCAGTTGGTCGCGAACATCGAGCAAAGTCAAAGCCAGGTGGTCGAGTTACGCAGGCAGCTTGGCAATATGGACCTTGTTGCCGATGCGATTGCACGCTCTGTAGATGAGGGCTCGGACAGGCTGGCGCGTATTATAGCCCGTGGTGATGGTTTCCAGCTAACGGCCGAAGAAAACGTTGCCGTTCATCACTATGCAAACGTGTTGTTCAATATACTGCGCGGCGGTGTGTTCGATGATCAGTACCAGGTGTCTTCGAGAGATTTCGCTGCAAGCATCAGCAATTTCAACCGCGTTTTGTATCAACAGTATCTGGAACTGCTTGAAGGGCTGCCGAACAAGCTTAGCTTCAAGCAACTGCTGTTGATTATAAAGCAGCAAGATGACCCTCAACTGCAGCGCCTTTGTCTCGAATACCTGCCTATCACCTTCGGCCGCCGTCATGGCGACCCCAGTCGACCATGGAACCAGTTTGCGATCAAACTGAAAGACGAACAGGGTAATCGACTGCTGTCTTATGAGGGTAACTGGCGCGATATTTTCCAGAACTGGGAAGCCCTGGCATTCAGCTATCCTGAATTTATCGAAAATGTGATAGCCAAGTTTGTTAATGCTTCGACTATAGACGGCTACAATCCCTACCGGATCACCAAGCAGGGTATCGACTGGGAAGTGGAGGAGCCGGACGACCCGTGGAGCTATATCGGTTACTGGGGCGACCACCAGATCATCTACCTGCTGAAGCTGCTGGAGCTTTCTAATAATTTTCACCCGGCGAGACTCGGCGCTTTACTGCATCAGCCGGTTTACAGTTATGCCAATGTACCCTACAGGATCAAGCCCTTTGAAGCCCTGCTTGAGAATGCCAAGAGCACGGTGGAATATGATGAAGATCTTGCGCGCCGAATAGAGCTGCGAGTCAAAAACCTGGGCGCCGATGGCAAACTGCTACTGGATACCGATGGCAAAGTGTACCAGGTCAACCTGCTCGAGAAGCTGCTGGTGCCACTGCTGGGCAAGCTGGGCAACCTGGTGATCGAAGGTGGTATCTGGCTGAACACGCAACGCCCGGAATGGAACGATGCCAACAATGCCCTTGTTGGCCAGGGTCTGTCGATGGTAACCCTGTATTACTTGCGCCGTTACATCGGTTTCCTGCAGCAATTGCTGGAAGCGGAAGCTGGAACAGAAGAGGTTTACCTGTCAAGGGAAGTGAGCCTGTGGCTGGCCGAAACTTTTGCTGCTTTGAGGAGAGTGCGCCCGCTATTGGGTGAAAACCCGATCAGTGCTCAACAACGGTATCGTTTGCTGGTGGAACTTGGTCAGGCAGCAAGTCGCTATCGCCAGACTGTTTACCAGCAGCAAATGTTCAGGGGTAAAATTGTCCAGCCTCTCGACGCGATCAGGGTGCTGCTGGACGATGCATTGGCGGCCATCGATCACAGTATTACTAACAACTTGCGAAATGATGGCCTGTACCATGCCTATAATCTGCTGGATCTGCAGCAGGACGCAGTGGCGATAGACACGTTGTATCCGATGCTGGAAGGTCAGGTTGCAGTGCTGAGTTCCGGCGCTATTTCACCTGTGCAGGCGGTTGCGGTGCTGGAAGCCCTGTTTGACAGCGATGTCTACCGTGCCGATCAGCACTCCTTCATGCTCTATCCTGATCGGCAGTTACCGGGATTCCTGCAAAAAAACCTTGTCCCTCCAGAGCAGGTCGAGACAATACCTCTGCTGCAGAAAATGCTCGCAGAAAACGATGAAAGTATACTGTTGCGTGATGCTGACGGGAGCTATCGCTTCAATGCAGAGTTAACCAACGCAGGCGAACTGAACAATCAGCTGGACGGTTTAAGCGATGTATACGGTGATGCCATCGAAGCAGCGCGTATTCCCTTGCGGGAGCTGTATGAAAACGTATTCAACCACCAGGCATTTACCGGTCGCTCCGGCGGCATGTTCGGTTTTGAAGGTCTGGGTTGTATCTACTGGCACATGGTGGCCAAGCTGTTGCTGGCAGTACAGGAAAATTTCTTTACAGCACTCGAGCAGGGTGCTGATGACAAGGTCTGCAGGCAACTGGGGCAGTTGTATTACCGAGTGCGCAAGGGAATCGGCTTCAACAAGACCCCGGCAGAGTATGGCGCATTTCCAGCCGATCCTTATTCCCACACGCCCAGGCACGCGGGTGCTCAACAGCCGGGTATGACAGGGCAGGTGAAGGAAGAGATACTGAGCCGTTTTGGCGAGTTGGGGGTTCGTGTGAGTGATGGCGCAGTCAGTTTTCGTCCAGATCTGCTTCGCAGCCGTGAGTTTGTTTCGAGCCCCCAAGCCTTCCGTTATCTGGATGTGGCCGATAACTGGCAGTCGATCACCGTGCCGTCGCGCGGGCTTGCGTTTACCTGGTGCCAGGTACCGGTTGTTTACCAGTTGAATGACGATGTCGATCCTGTGCTGAGCATTACCTGGGATGATGGAACACAAAAGTCGATGACCGAACTGGCGCTGCCGGCAGACGAGAGCTCCGAACTGTTCCGGCGCACTGGTCGTATCCGCCAGTTGACTGTGCTACTGGCGGCAGAGCAGTTGTTCTGTGAATGAAATGAAATTTCCCAAAGACTTTATCTGGGGCGCAGCCACATCCAGTTATCAGATTGAAGGTGCGGCCTATCGTGACGGTGGCGGACGTTCTGTCTGGGATATGCTCGGTCGTCAGGCTGGGAAAATTGCCAATGGCGACACCGGCGAGATTGCCTGTGATCACTATCATCATTATAAAAATGATATTGACCTGATGGCCGATATCGGTCTGCAGGCTTATCGTTTCTCAATAAGCTGGCCCCGTGTCCTGCCGGATGGCACAGGAAAAGTTAATCAACAAGGGATGGATTTTTACAGTCGCCTGGTTGATGCATTGCTCGAAAAAAACATCACGCCCTGGATAACCTTGTTTCACTGGGATTTCCCGTATGCACTGTACTGTCGTGGCGGCTGGCTCAATCGAGACAGCGCTGACTGGTTTGCTGACTATACACAGCTGGTGGTAGACAGGCTTTCAGACCGGGTTTCACACTGGATCACCTTGAACGAACCGCAATGTTTTATTGGACTGGGCCACCAGGATGGTATTCACGCACCCGGTATGAAGATGGGTGTTTCAGAAGTGCTTCTGGCAGGACATAATGCGCTGCGGGCGCATGGAAAGTCCGTTCAGATGATTCGTGCACAGGCTAAAGCCGCGCCTTTCGTCGGCGCATCGCAGGCAAACATTATATCCATACCTGTTTCAGACCAGCCGAATGATATCGAAGCGGCCCGTCAGCATATGTTCTCTATCCGAAAAAAACATGTATTCAATAATGCCTGGTTTTCAGACCCTATGATATTGGGACGCTATCCGGACGAGGGTGTCGAATTATTTGCCGCGGATATGCCAGAGATATTTGCAGGAGACCTGGAGTGCATCAATCAGAAGCTGGATTATTTTGGTACCAACATATATTCAGGAATCCATGTAGGTGCCACTGCGGATAACGGCTTTGCAGTTGTTGTAAAAAAAGACCTGGCTGAAACTGCAATGGGTTGGCCGGTAACGCCGGAGGCATTGTACTGGGGGCCAAAATTTATTCATCAGCGCTACCAGATGCCTGTCGTGATTACTGAAAGCGGCATGGCCAACGAGGACAGGGTGGTTAACGGCAAAGTTCAAGACAGAGAGCGTATCGAATTCCTGGATAAGTATCTTGCCGAGTATGCGCGTGCAATTGAGCATGGGGTGCCTGCGCTGGGCTATTTCTTATGGTCACTGCTGGATAATTATGAATGGGCGGAAGGCTACAGCAAACGCTTTGGAATCGTATATGTTGATTATGAAACACAACAACGAGTGCTGAAAGATTCCGCCGGCTGGTATAAGAATCTTATAGCCAGGCATATCACTGAGTCTTCACAAGACGCTGAAACAGCAACTGATAATAGTCAAACTGTCGAATGTGTTTAATAGCAGATATCGGTGGTACCAATGCGCGATTTGCACTTGTTGAGGAGGGCGGTTATATGCCACAGCATGAGCGCACATTGGCATGTACAAACTACCGTTCACTGTCAGATGCGGTTCTGGCTTATCTTGACGAAGTATCACAAGCGATGCCTGAAGCAGCATCACTGGCGATTGCGACGCCTGTATCAAGTGATCGGATCGTAATGACAAATCACACCTGGGATCTATCGGTAAAGGAAACCAGAAAAACCTTAGGGCTCAAGGCGCTAAAAGTGTTGAATGATTATACCGCGCTGGCACTGGCGCTGCCGTATCTTGGCAAGGATGATTATCACCAGGTGGGCCGGGGGAGTGCTGTTGAAAAACAGACCATGGCCGTGCTCGGTCCGGGTACGGGCCTTGGAGTTTCGGGTGCGATCTGTGCTGGTGATTACTGGTTGCCGTTGCAGAGTGAGGGTGGGCATATTGCTTACGGTCCGTTAAATGAGCGCGAAACAGCTGTCATCGACGTTATCCGTCAATACCATAATTTCGTTTCTGCTGAATCCCTGGTGTCGGGTCCAGGTCTGGTTCTTCTGTATGAATCCATTGCCAGGTGTGACGGTGTTCGCCATGAATTGTTATCGCCGGGTCAGGTCACAGATAAAGCTTTAAACGGGACTGATGTTTCAGCAGCAGAAGCCGTTGCCATGTTCTGTGGCATCCTCGGCGCCATTGCCGGCAACCTCGCATTAACCCTGGGTGCGCGAGGGGGTGTATTTGTAGGCGGGGGCATAGTGCCCAAACTGGGCGATTATTTCACCAGCTCATCATTTCGCGCTCGTTTCGAACACAACAGCAGGTTTGGAAAATACCTTGCCGAGATACCTACTTATGTTATCAGCTCGAAATATCCGGCACTCATTGGTGCGGCAGTCGCAGTAAAACGGCAATACAGACATCTGGGTGTCAGCAGCGTTTCACACTAGGGTGTTCAATTACAAATGACCACCTGGGTCAAAAAAATAATGTATACGGAGGTAAGGGCATTGGGTATACAACATGTCAACAAACATCTCGCGGGCATCGATTTTTCATCACTATCGCAGGCCGATAGCATATCAATGTTGCGAGAAATACTTGGTAACAGGATTCATGGTATTGCGTACAGCCCGTATATGGATGGCCAGGGTCCCGGTGCTGAAATCAGCGAAGCGCAGATAGAACAGCGCTTGACAATCATTGAACCCTATACACACTGGATCAGAACATTTTCCTGTGTGGAGGGTAATGAACACATTCCCCGTATCGCTAAAGCACATGATTTAAAAACAATGGTTGGTGTTTGCTTGAGCGATGACAAGGACAGGAATGAAGTCGAACTCAATAATGGCATTGATATTGCCCGCCAGGGATATGCCGATATTCTTGCGGTAGGTAACGAGGTATTGCTTCGAGGGGAACTCACGGAGCAGGAAATAATTGATTATATATCCCGTGCAAAGCAGGCAGTGCCAGGCTTGAATGTTAGTTATGTTGATGCTTATTTTCAGTTTGAAGACCATCCGGCATTGGCAAAGGCGTGTGACATTCTACTTATTAACTGCTACCCGTTCTGGGAAGAATGCCCGGCAGATTACGCTCTGCTCTACATGAAAGATATGTATCATCGTGCGCTTAAAGTCGCAAATGGCAAGAAAGTCATTATCAGTGAAACCGGCTGGCCCACTTCCGGTGCACCTTCAGGTGCTGCTGTGCCTTCTTATGAAAACGCCATGCAGTATTTTATTAATACTTATGTATGGGCGGGGCAGGAAGATATAGAGATATTTTATTTCTCGTCTTTTGATGAAGACTGGAAAACGGGCGATGAAGGCGATGTCGGTGCTTACTGGGGATTGTGGGATAAGGATGGCAGCTTTAAATACGCTTGAACTACGGGTTAGATAATCGATGAATAGTAATACATTAAAGTTAGGCTTCGAACATGCTATTTGTTATTCGGGCTACAGGGAAGGACAGTCTCCGGTTGATGGTGTCTTTCCTTCTTATCAGGAGATCCATGAAGATTTAAACATCCTTAAGGATAACTGGAAGTTGCTCAGGCTTTACGATTGCAGCTGGCATGCTGAATTTGTACTCGAGGTTATTCGCAATGAATCCCTGGACCTTAAAGTAATGCTTGGTGCCGACATGGCGGCCGAGCAAAGCAACTATAACTGCCCCTGGGGTGCTGTCTATGACGAGAGTATTCTTGTTGCGAACAGACGGGAAAACAGTCTTGAAGTAGACAGGCTGATCAGGTTGGCGAATCAATACCCGGATATAGTTTCTTCCGTGTCTGTTGGCAATGAGGCAACTGTTGACTGGAGTGATCATCTGGTACTGGTCGATAAGTTGATCAGTTATGTTAGCAGGGTAAAGGCGGCTATTGATCAGCCGGTCACTTTTTGTGAAAACTATGTGCCGTGGACTAAAGAACTGGAACCTCTGGCTGCGGAGCTGGACTTTATTTCATTACATACTTATCCAGTGTGGGAATACCAGACAATTGATAGCGCGCTCGACTATACCATGCAGAATTATTACAGCGTCGCCAACCATTACCCTGACAAACCCGTGGTGATAACCGAAGCGGGCTGGACCACCTGTTCCAACGGCCGTGGTATACATTCCTGGAATGCTTCACAGGAGTTCCAGGCTACATACTATCGTCAGTTATTAGATTGGTGCAGGAAAGCTGACATCCTGGCTTTTGTATTCGAAGCTTTTGATGAACCCTGGAAAGGATCGCCTGATCCGCATGAGCCAGAAAAACACTGGGGTATTTTCACCGTAGATCGAAAACCCAAGCTGGTGATGCAGGATATCTATGCACACCTGTAAATGCCAAACGAGATGATTGCTAGAGTGGAATACATAAATAGCAAACTCGGTTTCAATGAAAAATTCAGTTATGCCCTGGGTGATACGGCTTCAAACTTTTTCTTCCAGTTTTTCGCCATTTTCATCGTTTATTATTACACCGATGTCTATGGGCTGAGTGCAGCTGCAGTCACTACCATGCTGTTAACGGTCAAACTCTGGGACTGGATCTCGGATCCGATCATGGGGATCATTGCCGATCGCACCAGCACACGCTGGGGCAAATTTCGACCTTACCTGTTATGGATGGCGGTTCCATACGGTGCCCTTGGATACCTGATGTTCATCAACCCCGACCTGGGGGAAGAAGGCAAACTCATTTTTGCCTATGTCACTTATATCCTGATGATGACCGCTTACACGGCGATCAATGTTCCCTATGGTGCGTTAATGGGTGTGATGACGACTTCGCCCAGTGAGCGACTGACACTGGGTACGTTTCGATTTGTCGGTGCCTTCAGTGCAGCCATTGTACTGGGTATGTCGGTGCGGCCACTGGTGAGATTTCTGGGAGGTGAGAATGAAATGCTCGGCTTCCAGTATACGATGGCCATTTTTTCGGTGTTGTCAGTTGCGCTGTTTCTGCAGACTTTTCGCGGCACCCGGGAACGGGTATCGCCACCGCCGACCCAGGATACCCATATCGGCAAAGACCTGGTAACCCTGTTCAGGAACAAGGCCTGGCTGGTAATGGTGATTGCCGGGATTTTTACCCTGGCATGTGTTGCGATCCGCGGTGGTGCAACTGTGTATTTCTTCAAGTATTACTTGCTGGATGACAATACGCCTTTCATATGGATCTGGGACCGAACCAGCTTTTTTATTACCACAGGCGCTATCGTATTTGTTATTGGTGTCATCGCAGGACGCTTCCTCAGCAATGTCTATGACAAGCGCTCCTTGATGCTGTTTTTGATGCTTTCCAATGCGCTTTTAATGGGCTTGATCTTTTACATACCGAAAGAAGAGTACTGGACCATGCTGGTGGTTAACGCACTGGCGTCATTACTGTCTGGTCCAACTCCGGCCCTGGTCTGGTCGATGTACGGTGACGTTGCCGACTATGGCGAGTGGAAATACAACAGGCGAACCACGGCCCTGGTGTTTTCAGCAGCCCAGTTCGCTCAGAAGCTTGGACTGACCATCGGCGGTGTATTGCCTACAGCGGTGTTGACCTATGTTGGCTACGAGGCCAATGTGGCACAATCGGAGACGGCTTTGCTGGGTATCCGTTTTATTTTCACCTGGCTGCCAGCAGCCTTTGCGATTATCGCCGGTCTCGCTTTTATCTATTATCCGCTGAGGGATACCCAGCTCGTTCAGATTGAAAAGGACCTGGTGGATCGCCGGAGCGCAATGACGCCAGCAATAAGCTGAAGTTTGCTGAAATGAACGGATACCGGGCATACGCGAATCAGATCCGCGGCGTTTCGCCAGCTTGCTGACGCGTAAGTCAATTGAACCTGTCATCGCAGGCAGCCGTGGCTCAAGGCTGCATCTGCTGATAATCTGGCGAATTTATGTGGTCGTATTAATGCGTTTCAAAATCATAACAGGCAGGCGTCTCTTGTCGGTGCTTACACTCGGACTGGTGTTTTGCACGGCTTCGTGCACCAGTCTCGTCAACGAAAAGCAAATGGAACAGTTCTTTGCTGATCTCGGCAACACTTCGATGACAATTTATCCGATCTATATTAAAAGGATGGCAAAGGATGATTCGGGTAAACCTTTGGGTCACGACGCATCGAATTCCGGTTATGAGTACAAAGAGACGGAACGGCTCGCCGCATTCCTTCGCTGCGAGTGCCTGGCGCAGGTAACGGTGCTGGCCGAGGAGGTTCCGTTGGGCGGCAAATGGCAGAAAACCCAGTACGGAATATTTAAAGCCGGTTCACGTGCATTCGGTGATTATGTCGCCGCCCATCCGATAGATACTCAATACGCAATGATGGTGGAGTACGCAATCCCGTTCGACAAAGTCTGGGCCGTGCACGCCTACGTAGTCAATGCCAGGGGTGAAATCGTATGGGTCCTTCACCTCAACGAACACTTCGATGTTTTTACTGATATCAATCCCCGGATACCTGCTGAGGGAACAGACGTGCTTGTTGAATTTTTACGCACTGGTTGGCCGGATACCTCGGCGAAATGCGCCACGCAGGCGACAGCAACACGCCCGCTGAACACACCTGCCGGTATTTTTTATGATTTCGAATCCGAGCTCCCCTCTGGTTCCGACAGCAATGGTATTCCACTGGGCTTTTCAACCTTTAGTGACGGAAACAGCCCGGTCAGTCTGTCCAGGACAGGTGAGCATCCTCCAAGACCGGGCGAAACCGCTGGTAATACGGTGTTAAAGCTGGATTTGGATGTTACAGAATGGGCCGGTGTTGTAAACACTTTCGAGAATCAAGGGGTCAATACCTGGGTTCCCCGCGACTGGAGTGCACATGATGGTTTCAGCTTCTGGCTGTATGGCAACAACAGTGGCACATCCTTGTATGTTGACCTGATCGATAACCGAAAAAACTGCTCAACATATGATGACGGCGAACGTTTCACTTACAGCTTTATTGATGATTTTTCCGGCTGGAAACAAGTGACTATCCAGTTTTCTGATATGAAGCGCAGGGATATCGGGAATCGCGCTCCGAATGATGGCCTGGGCCTGACCCATGTTCATGGATGGGGATTCGGTGTTTTAAAAACAGGGGGTCCGATAACTTACTATATCGACGATTTCAAATTGCATTCCGGCAAACCGGAACGCTGACAATGCACGCAGATTTCTGATCGAGTATTGTGTTATAAAGCAGGTACATTTCAGCAGGCTTAACAAGATTGTCGTTCTGAACTAACAGGGATTTCACTGGAAGATGGCCAGTGTCATCAACACATAAATCCCTTTTTTGTTTCCTGCTTTATATATAATTCACAAGGTTCTAATATCGATCAACTCGAGAACAGTGCCGCTTGTATAAGAGCTGATACTGTCTATAGTTAGCTTGTTGATTTAATAATATCCTCAGAGAGTATTTATGTGTGGAATTGTTGGCGCTGTTGCCGAACGAAATGTAACGCCGATCCTGCTTGAAGGCTTGCGCCGGCTCGAATATCGCGGTTATGACTCGGCAGGTATCGCGGTGATTGATAACAAGGCCTGTCTTGAACGTGTGCGCCGTGTCGGCAAGGTTCAGTCGCTGTCCGATTCGCTGGATCAATCGCCGATCACAGGGCAAACAGGTGTTGCACACACGCGCTGGGCGACGCACGGGGCACCCAGTGAGTCCAACGCGCATCCGCATATCTGCGACGACTCGGTTGCGGTTGTGCATAACGGCATCATTGAAAACCACGGCGAATTACGAGAGCAGCAGAAGGCGGAAGGCTTTCGTTTCACCTCGGAGACTGATACCGAAGTCGCAGTGCATCAAATCGAACATTATCTGCGCGAGAAGGGCGATCTGCTGGAAGCGGTGCGCCATGCCGTGACCGACTTCGAAGGTGCTTATGCACTGGGCGTAGTCTCGGTAAAAGATCCGCATCGCCTGATTGCTTCGCGCAGCGGCAGTCCGCTGGTGATTGGTATCGGCCTGGGCGAGCATTTCATCGCTTCGGATGCGTCGGCACTGCTGCCGGTTACGCGCCGTTTTATATATCTCGAAGAGGGCGATTTTGCCGACATCAGGCGGGATTCGCTGGTGATCTACGACAGGCAGGGCAGTGTCGTCGATCGTCCCGTACGCGAGTCTGATCTCAGCGCGGATTCGACCAGCAAGGCGGGCTACCGCCACTACATGCTGAAGGAGATACACGAGCAGCCGGCCAGCCTGATCGAAGTACTTGAAGGCCGAATTATTGACGGCAGAATTCTGGATTCGACTTTTGGTCCCGGTGCGGGTGAAATTCTTGACCAGGTCAAACAGGTGCAGATCATTGCCTGTGGCACCAGCTACCATGCCGGCATGGTGGCACGTTACTGGCTGGAGGCGCTTACCGGCATTCCGTGCTGCGTTGAGGTGGCCAGTGAATACCGTTACCGCAAGCCGGTGCTGCTGGCCGATACCCTGGTTGTGACGATTTCACAGTCGGGTGAAACCGCCGATACGCTGGCCGCACTGCGCGGCATCAAGGAACAGATCGGCCGCTTTTCACTGGCTATCTGCAATGTGCCCGAGAGCTCGCTGGTGCGCGAAAGCGAACTGAAGTTAATGACGCGCGCCGGCCCGGAAATCGGCGTGGCATCAACCAAGGCGTTTACCACCCAGCTGGTTGCGCTGTTATTGCTTGTGATCGCTTTGGGCAGGCGCCGTATCATGTCGCCTGAAAAAGAGCAGTTATTGTTGCACCATGTTATAGAGCTGCCGGGCCTGATGGACAGGATTCTGTCAGATGTCAGCAATATCAGCGAGTGGGCGGATGCCTTTACCGAAAGCAGGAACGCGATTTTCCTCGGCAGGGGAATGCTGTATCCGATTGCACTCGAAGGTGCGCTCAAGCTGAAGGAAATCTCCTATATTCATGCCGATGCCTATCCGGCCGGTGAACTCAAACATGGTCCGATTGCGCTGATCGACCCGGAGATGCCGACCATAGCAGTGGCCTGCAAGGACGGACAGGAAGGCAAAATCAAGTCCAATCTGCGCGAGGTGCTGGCGCGCGGTGGCGAGGTTTATTTGTTTGCCGATGAACGCCTGGAGCTGTCCGACCTGGGCGAAGGCTGCCATGTGATACGTCTGCCCGCAGTTGAAGCCGAGCTGGCGCCGGTACTCTATGCACTGCCGATGCAGCTCTTCGCTTATTTCGTTGCTGTTTACAAAGGCACCGATGTCGATCAGCCGCGGAACCTGGCGAAGTCGGTTACCGTAGAATAGTTTTAACTTTAAAAATATTCCATAACATATTGTATAACAATAAAATACAATCATATTGATTGGGCTGGTGTAAGCAATTCCTGATCTGGCATTAAATGGCATTTTAATGTCTTCTCCGACATATTCATGCTAATCTCCCGGTAACACGAACTGATCAAGGACCTAATGGCGCGCAAGCTGTACATCAAGACATTCGGCTGCCAAATGAATGAATACGACTCGGACAAAATATCCGATGTTCTGGCTGAATCCCACAATCTTGAATTAACCGCTCGATTCGCGAAAAAGCTCAGGAAAAGGTTTTCTCCCAGCTCGGCCGCTGGAAAACCTGGAAGCAGCACAAGCCTGATCTGGTGATCGGCGTCGGTGGCTGTGTCGCGAGCCAGGAAGGAGACTCCATTCAGAAGCGCGCACCCTATGTCGATATGGTTTTCGGTCCGCAAACCATTCATCGCCTGCCGCAGATGCTGAACAGTGTTGGCCGGCAGCACCAGCATGTTGTCGATATCAGTTTTCCCGAAATAGAAAAATTCGATCATTTGCCCGAACCCCGGGCCGAGGGCCCGACTGCGTTTGTCTCCATCATGGAGGGCTGCAGCAAGTACTGCAGTTTCTGCGTGGTGCCGTACACCCGTGGTGAAGAAGTCAGCCGACCGTTCGATGACATACTGGCTGAAGTCGCAGGGCTGGCGGCACAGGGTGTGCGTGAGGTTAATCTTCTCGGGCAGAATGTAAATGCTTACCGTGGTGTTATGGAAGATGAGACAGACGGTGAGAAGGAAGAAGCCGACCTGGCATTGTTGATCAATTATGTTGCAGCCATCGATGGCATCGATCGCGTTCGTTTCACCACTTCGCATCCACTGGAATTTTCCGACCGCCTGATCCAGGCCTATGCCGAAGTGCCCGAACTGGTCAGCTTCCTGCATCTACCTGTGCAATGCGGCTCCGACCGGGTGCTGGCCGCGATGAAGCGCGGCCACACCGCACTCGAGTACAAACACATCATCCGCAAACTGCGCGAGGTGCGCCCCGACATCGCGATATCATCCGATTTTATTGTCGGTTTTCCGGGTGAGACCGATGAAGATTTCGAAGCGACGATGAAACTGATCGATGATGTGAATTTCGATCAGTCATTCAGCTTTATCTACAGCGCACGACCCGGTACACCTGCAGCAGCATTGCCGGACAACACACCGTTAGCGGTAAAAAAACAGCGACTGGCACGACTGCAGCAGGACATATCTTCAAGAGCAGAAAACTACAGCCGCGCCATGATCGGCACAGTCCAGCGAGTGCTGGTTGAAGGCCCGTCGAGAAAAAGTGAAGCCCAGATGTCGGGTAGAACAGAAAACAATCGCGTGACCAACTTTAACGGCAGTGCCGACCTGGTTGGCAGTTTTGTCGATGTAAAGATAACCGAAGCCTTTGCCAATTCCCTGCAGGGGGAAATCGTTGCCTGTGCTGAAAATCATGCCGAACGCAAACTTGCCTGACAGCATTCTGTCAGAGGTTTATACATGCCAGTAAAAATCGTTAAAGCCCTGGATTTCGAACTTGTTCCAACCGACAACAGTCGTCTGGCCAATTTATGTGGCCAGTTCAACGAACACCTGCATCAACTGGAATCACATTTTGATGTCGGCATCGCCTGCCGCAGCAATCATTTTCAGATAGAGGGGCGTGATGAAAATCAGCGTGCGGCAATGGCCGCGATCAAGAATCTTTATGATGTTGCAGGGCGGGAGGCACTGACGCCTTCGATCGTGCAGTTATACCTGAATGAATCAAACGGCAGGAGCGTGACGGATATACAGCAGAAAGACGATCAGAACCGCTGGAGCATGAAAACCAGCAAGGCCACGATCAGGGGGCGCGGCAAGAACCAGGTTGATTACCTGAGGCAGATCAGGACCAATGACCTGACGCTGGGTATCGGGCCCGCCGGTACCGGCAAGACCTATCTTGCGGTGGCCTGTGCAGTCAATGCACTGGAGAATGACGAAGTACAGCGCCTGGTGCTGGTGCGTCCGGCAGTGGAAGCAGGTGAACGCCTGGGCTTTTTACCCGGCGACCTGGCGCAAAAAATCGATCCCTACCTGCGCCCGATGTATGACGCACTGTATGAAATGATGGGCTTTCAGAAAGTGGCGAAACTGATCGAGCGCAATGTGATTGAAATAGCGCCGCTTGCATACATGCGCGGCCGTACCCTGAATGACTCTTTCATCATTCTTGATGAAGCGCAAAATACCACCATCGACCAGATGAAGATGTTCCTGACGCGTATCGGTTTCGGCTCCAGGGCGGTTGTAACCGGGGACGTTACCCAGGTTGATCTGCCGCGCGACAAGATGTCCGGTCTACGCCACAGCATGCTGCTGTTAAAAGATGTTGAAGGTATCGGTATTACACAGTTTGCAGCCGCCGATGTGGTGCGTCATCCGCTGGTGAAGAAGATTGTGGCTGTTTATGAGAAGGATGATCCCAGCTGATGCCGGTAACCATCGAAATGTCAGTTTCAGATAACCTCGATGCGGAGGAAGGAGATATACCTGACGCGGCATTGGTGCAGCAATGGGCAGAGAAGGCCTGCTTGTGTGACGACCTGGTTATCACCAGCGTGCAGATTGTCAGCAAGGATGAAATGCACGAACTCAATAACAAGTGGCGCGGCAAGGACAGGCCGACCAATGTGCTTTCATTCCCGATGCAATCACCCGACGAGGTTGACCTGAAGATACTCGGTGATCTCGTGATGTGCGCAGATGTGATTAACACTGAGGCCAGGCAGCAGCATAAGCCCGCGCAGGCGCACTGGGCACATATGGTTGTGCATGGCATGTTGCATCTGCAGGGGTATGACCATATAGATGAGCATCAGGCTGACGAGATGGAAGCATTGGAAATCCGTATGCTCGATCAGCTGGGTTTCGATAACCCTTACCTGGAAAACGTATCAGAAGAAACGGCTGAGTAATCGGCTGAATATAAAAAATCATAAATTATGAACATCCCACACACCAGGCCCTCGTTGTTTAACCGCATGATTTCTGCCATCCTGAACAAAAAGGATGAGCGCACACGCTTGCTGGAGTTGCTCAAGGAAAGCCAGCACAAAGGCCTGATTGATATGGACGCCCTGATCATGATTGAAGGCGTATTCCAGGTTTCAGAGATGCGGGTCAGGGATATCATGGTGCCGCGTTCTCATATGGTGGTTATCCAGAAAGACCAGAGCATCGAGAAAATGTTGTCGATTGTGTCGTCATCAGGACATTCACGTTTCCCGGTCATCGATGAAAGCCTGGATGAGATCGTCGGTATTTTACTGGCAAAAGACCTCGCACGTTACACCGATGAGGCCAGCCGGAAATCATTCGAGCTGAAAGACATACTGCGTCCTGCGGTATTCGTGCCTGAAAGCAAACGCCTGAATGTGTTGCTGAAGGATTTCCGCACCAGCCGTAACCATATGGCCGTGGTTATTGATGAATACAGTGGTGTCGCCGGCCTGGTCACGATTGAAGATGTGCTGGAACAGATCGTCGGAGAGATCGATGATGAACATGATGCGGCCGATGCCATCAATATTCACCGCCATGGTTTCAATCGCTATACCCTGAAAGGCGTAACACCGATTACGGAGTTCAATTCCTTCTTCGGTACAGAATTCAGCAATGATCAGTTCGATACCGTGGCGGGACTGATCCTCAGTGAGCTCGGCCACATGCCGGAACGCGGTGAAGAAGTCGTCATCGATAACTACCAGTTCAAAATTATCAGTTCAAGCTCGAGACGCATTAACAACCTGCAAGTCACCTTGTTGACAGAGGCAAAATCCATATCTTCAGGCGCTGCCTGATGTCACTGAATACGCTTATCTCCTCGATGCTTGAAACGCATCGCTGGCCGGCGATGTTGATGAGCCTGCTGGCCGGATCAATGATGACGCTGGCATATGCTCCATTTGACCTGAGTCTGCTGGTTTTCCCGCTACTGGCTTTTCTTCTGTACCACTGGCTCAAGGCTGATGCCAGAGGCGCATTTGTTCACGTCTGGTTGTTTGCTTCAGGCGCAACCTTTACCGGGAACTGCTGGATCTTCTTCAGTCTTTACTACCATGGCGGCAGCCCGGCGATACTTGCCGTGGCGATTATCGTTTTATTGTCGGTATTCCTCGCGCTGTTTCCCGCGGTCACAGCGTATCTGTTCAACCGCTACTGCCGAGCTGCCGATTCAGTCCGTTTGCTGATCGTGTTTCCGGCTGCCTGGCTGCTGGCCGAATGGTTTCGGGGTTATCTCTGGACCGGTTATGCCTGGATGCAGCCCGGCTACACGCAAATTGATCTACCATTGTCAGGCTATGCGCCGCTATTCGGTAATCACGCGGTTGGAGCGCTGATCGTCGTTACTTCCGGGGCTTTTCTTGCTGCCGTGCTGAACAGGCTGTCGTGGCAAAAGGTGTCACTGATAGTAGTGCTCATCTGGGTGAGCGGATTTGCACTGAAACAGGTCAGCTGGACGCAACCGGCCGGGGATGATGTCGAGGTTGCGCTGATACAGGGTAACGTACCGCAGGAGTTGAAGTGGAAGCGCCACATGCATCGCAAAACGCTGGAGATGTACCGTGACCTGACCCTCGAGCACAGGGATGCGGATGTGATTATCTGGCCCGAGACAGCGATACCGGATTACAAGCATCGTGTACCTGCCTACCTTGTCAGCATGCGCGAGGAAATGGAGAAAAGTAATACCGACCTGTTGATGGGGCTGTTCATCAAGAACATGGATAGCGGACGCTATTACAACAGTGTGATCAGCGCCAGGGGCGGAGAATACCGCAAGCGCCACCTGGTACCGCTGGGGGAATATGTTCCATTCAGGTCACTGATCGGTTTCATTAATCGCTGGATCAACATCCCGATGTCGGATATCGACTCCGGCCCGGATGACCAGCCATTACTGGTCGTCGCCGGTCAACCGGTCGGTATCAGTATCTGTTTTGAAGATGCCTTTTCCAGGGACGTGCGCAGGGACCTGCCCGAAGCCACGATGCTGGTGAACATGAGTAATGATGCCTGGTTTGATGGTTCACATGAGTCGCGTCAGCATCATGCGATTGCGCGCATGCGGGCACTGGAGACCGGGCGCTACATGTTGCGTGCGACGAATACGGGAATATCTTCTGTAATAGGACCGCAGGGTGAAGAACTAAAGGTGGCAGCGCCATTTGAACGACTGGTGCTCAGGGCAAGTGTCACACCCATGAAAGGGCAGACGCCTTACGTGTTCT
>WOR8_10005049_pt1 | contig 17203 bp, 11 predicted proteins | sample DeeMarSeWOR38_10_FD_19890 | JGI IMG/M metagenome (IMG submission 19890)
GTTAACCGCGGAATGGGGCTGGAAAACATCAGGCAGCGCCTGGAGCAACTGAACGGTTGCCTTTCAGTATCGTCGGCGGTTGGGACCGGCACTAGCGTAGAGTTTGCCGTATCCCTTGATGGTGAACCGGTTAAACAAGGCGGCTGCATTGAGGCAAGGAGGTGAGGAAAAGCCTCTGCGTCCTTGTATCCATATTTTCAGCAATGAAATTTTTGGGGTGGACCTATGAGTGACCTTATCAAGATACTGGTAGCAGATGATCACATGGTCGTGCGCGAAGGGCTGTGTGCCCTGCTTACGCCGCGCAACGGTATGGAGGTGGTCGGTGAGGCTGCTGATGGTGCTGAAGCCGTTGTTAAACCTGCCGGTAAAAAGCGGTCTGGAGGCCACCGCCGACATCATCAAAGAAAATCCGGCCGCCCGGATTTTGGTCCTTACCAGCTACGATGAAGAAGAAAACATTTCTGCTGCCATCAGAGCCGGGGCCTTGGGCTATGTGTTAAAAAACACGTCTGCCCCGGAACTGTTTCATGCCATACGCGGGGCGGCTATGGGTAGCCTGTCGGTCTCGCCTGAGATCACCCCAACCTTCTTAAGAAATATCCAGCAACCGGCTTCCGCGTCGTCGCCGTCCGTTCCCCTCCCTGACCTCACCGGGCGCGAACTTGATGTGTTGCGTTGCCTGGCACTTGGCCAGTCTAACCAAGAAATTGCCCAAACACTAAATATCGAAAAAACAACGGTACGCTCCCATATCGGCAATATTCTCAGCAAATTAGGGCTGGAAAATCGTACCCAGGCCGCACTGTATGCCGTTGAAATGGGCTGGGCCAGCCAAAAGAAAAACCTTGACAACCCCTCATAACCGTTTCACCTTTGCATAATGCCCCCAAGGGGAGCGGGCCATTCTCCGGAACGGTTACTTCCGTCATCGACGCGCTCAAGAATGCCTCGCCGGGGTGTCCCTCAAGTCGATGGAGCCGGCGTGTGGCGGAGATCGTTGCGCAGCAGAGCAGGGGATTCCGAACCCTGTTTAGTTGAGCCCAGCGTCAGCCCCAGCGGCCCAGCCCGGCGTTCCCAGGCGCTCGTTGCCCGAGGTATGGTATTGGTAGGTGTTTGGTACTATAGCAAAAACGGGCGATTTCTTCCAATCTGCTCAGACGGTTGGGTTAACGAGAGGAGGAGCCCAAGAAGGGAAAACGCGTCGAATTATGCGCTGCCGCGGATTCTGCCATCTCTTCGTGGCGTCCCAAGCCGGGCTTTGATGGCGGCAGTCTTGCTGGCCCGGGGATATGCAGGTTTGGCCTGGGTTGTCCCCAATAGCAACGGGCCAGGTTGATCTGCAACCCGGCCCGTTATCTTTTACAAAATCGGGGCGGACCCGCCAGGTCCGCCCCGAACAGTTAACACTATCGTATCATCGCCAGCGGCACCGGTTGGGTAGGCTGGTCCTGGCTGGTGCTGCTGTCGCCGAAGTCGTGGTTGAAACGCCGGACCAGGACGTAGGCCACGGTCACCGCGCCCAGCCCAAAAAGCATGCCGATCATCACTGGCCCTGTCAGAACCTGGTTGACCTCAGGCCATATCAGGCTCAGCCCCCAGATAACGATTCCCAAACCCGCTAGTTTTAAGGCTTTCATCTGGCTACCTCCCATCTATCCAGTCCGGCAGCCGCGCTCAGGCGGCCGCGCCCTGGCCCCCCGGCACCCACTCTCGGCGGCCAAGGAGCGCCAGCCCGGCCAGGGCAATCGTCAGGACCAGGATCAGCATCTGCACGCCGCTGGGGTTGGCCAGCGGGCGCAGGTCAGGCAGCGCGAGGACCGGGCCAGGTGCCGTCGTCTCACCGTATTGCGCCAGGCCGTTGGCCGTAGCGGCGTACACCAGACCCTGGTTAAGGGTGAGGCTGGTGACCACGCCATCGGCCTCGGCCAGTTTGTTCCAGTTGACGCCGGCATCGCTGCTCTCGTAGATGCCGCCGCGTGCCAGCCGGCTACCCAGGCCGTAGGCGGTGGCCGCAACCACGTGGTTGGGGTCACTCTCGTCGACGCTGAGGGCTGTGACGCGCAACGCCGAGCCGGGGATCATCTCCAGTCCAGCGCTGATGGGCTCCCAGGTCTGGCCGCCGTCCGTGGCCCGGAACGCTCCGGTCGAGGTACCACCTGCGTACAGTGTCTCAGGATCATTGGGAGCCACCGCCAGGCTCACCGCCAGTTCGGGCAGCGTCTCGATCTGCTGCCAGTCGTAGCCGTTGCTTGCGAACAGACCCTCGCTGGTCAGCGCGTATAGCTTGCTGTTGGGGTCGACCACCATGCCGGTGACGTGGGCATTATAGAGTGCGACGCCGCCGATCAGTTCGTAGGTGTTGCGTCCCTCGTAGAAGCGATAAACTCCCTGGCCATCAGTCCCCACGTACAGCACTTCTGGCTGGTTGGGATCTACCGCCAGCGCGGTGACGGTCGGCAGCATGCCGTAGGCGTCCGAAGGCAGGCCCAAGGTGAAGCTGTGCCATGTCTGGCCGCCGTTGACGCTTCGCCACAGGCTGTGCGTGGTGATGGCCGGTCCGCCCGAAGTGCCGGCATACAGGACCGTATCGTTGGCGGGGTGCACCGCCAGCGCGTTGACGCCCACGCCTGGCCCGGAGCTGATCATCTGCCAGGTTTGTCCGCCGTCGTCGCTGCGGTAGATGCCGGTCGGCTGCGGACCGCCAGCCAGCCCGGCGTACATCACCTCGCTCTGGGTGGCCGTGGCCATAGCCTGAACCGTTCCGCCGGACAGATCGGCCAGAGCCAGCCCGGGCGTCTCGCCCGTCACCAGCGCAGCCATGGTGCCGGCGCTCAGGATTACGGCGAACAGCGCTATTCTCACTACTGTGTTGAGGATCCGTATCTTCTTCATAGCAACAAGCCTTTCTCCCAACCTTGCATAACTATTATACCGCCCCGGGCCGCTTTTGACATCGGGCTATTGGCTATCGGCGGGTCAGCACATGACGTATTCGTGACGCGGCTAACATCCGCCAAATTGCCTAGATTCTGTGAATTTGACTGAGTTCGAACGCAAGTGGCCCAGATTGTCACGCCAAAAGCGGCGACCTCCGTCGCTGGTACACACCCAAAAACCGGGGATCTTTTGACAATCCCTCTCGAATCAACTACAATAAGCTGTCACATAGTTACCTACAATCTAGACTCTAGCCTGTGAGGTCTTTTTTGTTTTCAAGGAGGAATGGATGACCACTGTCTACTCGACCGACAAACTGCGCAACGTGGTGCTCCTGGGTCACGGCAGCTCGGGCAAAACTTCGCTGGCCGAAGCCATGCTGTTCAATACAGGTGCTATTAACCGCATGGGGAAAGTGGAGGAGGGTAGCACTGTCTCGGATTTTGACGAGGAGGAGCTACGTCGTCGTATCTCGTTGAACCTCACGCTCATCCCGTGTGAGTGGAAGGGTTATAAGATCAATGTGCTTGATACGCCCGGTTACCTGGACTTTCTAGGGGAAGTCATCAGCGCTATCCGTGTGGCTGATGCTGGCATTGTCCTGGTGGATGCCGTATCTGGCGTTGAAGTTGGGACCGAATTAGCCTGGCAGCACGCCGACAACCGGGGCCTGCCGCGCCTTGTCTTCGTCAACAAGATGGATCGCGACAATGCCAGCTTCGAGAACACCCTGGGCATGCTGCGCGAGAAGTTTGATGGCCTTTTTGTGCCCATCCAATTGCCTGTTGGCGAACAGGCCAGCTTCAAGGGTGTGGTGGACTTGATCGAGATGAAGGCCTACCTGGGTGACAAAGGCGAAGCGACAGAGGTGCCGGCTGACCTGATGGACGCGGTTGAGGAAGCCCGCATGGCGTTGATTGAGGCCGCCGCCGAGGGCGATGACGAGTTGATTGTCAAATATTTGGACGGCGAGGAGCTCAGCGATGACGAAATCGCCCGGGGATTGGCAGCCGGTGTGGGTGCCGGTACGGTGATCCCGGTGCTGTGCGGGTCGGCCTCGCACAACCTGGGCGTACGGGCTTTGCTGCAGACTATTCTGCGCAATTTGCCTGGTCCGTCGGGCGAGGTGGCAGCTGTCAACCTTGGCACTTCCGAAGAAGAACTTCTCACGTTTGATTCGGGTGGCCCGCTGGCCGCCTTTGTCTTCAAGACAGCCGCCGACCCTTACGTGGGAAAGCTGACTTATTTCCGCGTCTATTCCGGCACGCTCGAGTCCAACGCGCACGCCTACAACAGTCGCACTAAAACCGACGAGAGATTGGGACAGCTATTCCTGTTGCGCGGCAAGGAGCAGCTTCCGGTGGCTGAGATCCGCACGGGCGACATCGGCGTGGCGGCCAAGCTGGGCGAAACCTTGACGGCTGATACCCTGTGCGACAAAGGACATCCTCTGGTTATGCCCGGTATTGAGTTTCCCACGCCCCTATTTGCCGTGGCTGTGGCACCCAAGACCAAGGCCGACTCGGCCAAGATGGGGCCCAGCCTCACCCGGATCGTGGAAGAGGATCCGGCCCAGCCTCACCCGGATCGTGGAAGAGGATCCCACCTTGCGCTGGCGTAACGAAGAAACTACGCGACAGGTTATACTGGAGGGCATGGGCGATGCCCACGTCGACACGGCCGTCCGCCGTCTGGACCAGAAGTTCGGTCTGGGACTGGAAACGTCGGTGCCCAAGGTTCCTTATAAGGAAACGGTTACCAATGTTGGAAGCTCTGCCTACCGTCACAAGAAGCAAACCGGCGGCGCTGGTCAGTTTGCCGAAGTGCACATGCGGGTGGAACCGTTGCCCCGCGATACCGGATATGAGTTTGACTGGGAGGTCTTTGGAGGGGCTATTTCTTCGTCGTTCCAGCCTTCGATCCAGAAGGGCATCCGCCAGGTGATGGACAACGGGCCGCTGGCCGGCTATCCGGTGGTGGACGTGAAGGCGGTGGTCTTCGACGGCAAAGAGCACCCGGTCGACTCCAAGGACATTGCCTTTCAGATCGCCGGTCGTGAGGTCTTCAAGCTGGCCTTCAGGGATGGTAGGCCGGTGCTGCTTGAGCCTATCATGGACATAACCATCACGGTGCCTGAGGAATTTATGGGCGACGTCATGGGCGACCTGACCACACGTCGGGGTCGCGTGCAAGGCACCGATCAGGAACGTGGTAATGCCATCGTCCGCGCCCAGGCGCCGTTGGCTGATATCCAGCGATACGCCACGGATCTGCGTTCCTTTACGCAAGGGCGCGGCATCTATTCCCTGGCCTTCTCTCACTACGAGGAAGTGCCCGCCCATCTCCAGGCCGAGATCATTGCCCAGGCCGAGCGAGAGAAACAAGAGGCAGACTAGCCTGACGGCCATGTGTGCTTAGCGACCGCCGCCCGATCATCGAGCAACAGCTTCAGCCCCCCGGTTTTGAGAAAAAACCCGGGGGGCTTCTTAGTTTGCATCCTTCGATGCGGCCCGACCTTCTAACTATTCTCATTATCTTTTAACCGTTTTCTAATAAATCTCACATTCAATTCCAAGGAAGCTCAAACTCGATTCAAACGAGCACCTGATAGAGTAGTAGATGTGGTTGCTCTTCACCACCTAGGGAACTTTGACTATTGAGAGGGAAGGCGCGAGGTGTGCACATGAGGAAGCTGCGAGTCTTGGTGTGCGGTGGGGACAGTTTGGTCCTTCAAAGGGCGGAGCGGAAACTATCCGACGAAGGTGTAAGGGTGGAAACCAGTGTCCGGATCATCGATCAACTTTGCCGCCCGGACCTGGAATGGGACCTGCTCCTGGTAGATCTTAATGGGCTAACCAGCTTTCTGCGTGGTTTGTTGCCGGCAGTGCGCCTCCAATTTCCCAATCTCAGCATCCTGGGCATCTCGGATGGCGCCGTCTCGGACATCGGCTTTCTGGTTGACCTGGAGCTGGATGGCTATATGTTCACCCTGCCCAAGCCCGAAGACCTGATCGTGCGTGTTCCGCGCCTGGCAGCCAACTATCTGTGCGACACCGGCACGCTGACCGTCCCAAGTCGGCGACGGCTGGATGCCTAGCTTCTTGGGCGTGCGAAGCAGTTCTTTACGGTGAATTTACGGAACATTTGCGTTAGGTTTACCCACAAGTTCGCGTCTTTGTGATAGACTACAATCGCCACGGCTCATCTGATCCTTTTGCAGGGGAAATAGTTAAGTTAACTCTCCTCCCAAGTGAGCCCAAAAGAAGAGCCCAAACCCAGTGACCCCCTTCCTTCAATGAGGGCCGTGGCTTCAGAAGCCCGAGGCAGCACACGTCGAACACATCAATCAAAAGCCTTGGGACCCCGAACCGCCTGTGCCGCCCACACAGGCGGTTTCTCTTTTCTCGGTCTGTTCTGAAAATACTTCTGATAATGGGACGGCTTGAATGCAAAGGAATCGCCCCATAAGATCAAAAAGCTTCCAGTACTACTGGGGGCTTTTTGATTTGACATAGTTGTGGTATACTTGGTTGACGATATCATTTGATAGGTTTGGGAGAGTATTGGATGGCTGGCAACCGCGACATGTACGAGCAGGCGATGCGGGCTGCATTCGATCATAGCTGGAATCGAAATTGGGAGGCAGCCATCAAGGCCTACAAGAAGGCGCTTGTCGAGTTTCCCCAGGACCTGGCTGCAACCTTGGGGCTGGGGGACGCCTTTTTGGAGATGGGACAGCTCCAGGTCGCCCTGAAGGTCTTTGAGCGAGCTCTGCAATTGGCCCCGGAGGATACCGGGGCCTTGGGCAAGCTGGCTGGTGTGCAACAGCGTCTGGACAGATCTGAGGAAGCCGCGGCCACGCTCATCCGGGCTGGTCGCATTCTGGCGGGGGGTGGCAAGCTGGAAGATGCGGTTGACACCTGGTCGCGCGCCGCCCGCTTGGCCCCCGACCAGGGTGAAGCCAGTCTTCACCTGGCCCCAGTCCTGGAACAGCTCGGCCGTTCGCAGCAGGCGGCTGCCGAACACGTCAAGCTGGCCGCCATCGCTCAAGGTCAGGGTGACCAGGACCTGGCTGTGAATCACTGTCAGCAGGCGCTCCGTCTGAACCCCGACAGCAGCGAAGCGCAGGCTATGCTCGAGTCGCTGCAGGCCGCTCGCCAGCCAGTGGCGCTTGACCTCGGCTTCTGGGATGACCTGCAGCCCGAGATGGATCGCGCTGAGCCGGTTGGCGAAGACCCTTTTAGCTTCGATAGCCTGGCAGAAGAGGACACCAAGGGCCACAGCCCAATGGAGCAGGCGCAGCGACGTGCCTTACAAGAGCTGGCCGGCCTGCTCTTTGAATCTGATGCGGATGGTAGCCCCGACTTGGCAACGGTGACCGTCATCGGGCAGGCGATCGATCAGCAAACGCGTGGCATGCTGGACGATGCCATCGACAACTACAACAAAGTCCTCCGAAGCGGCCTGACGCGCACGGCCGTATTCTTTAATCTGGGCGCCCTCTGCCACGAGCGTTTTCGCTACGACGAGGCGGTGGAGGCTTTTCGTCGTTCCATGCGCGACGAAGCCTATGCGCTGGGTTCTAACTACGCGCTGGGACTTACATATCGGGCCGCTGGGAACGTCGATCGATCTCTGGAGCATTTTCTCGAGGTCGTGAAAACGGTCGATATGGAAACTATCCCCCCCGACCAGATGGAGCGACTGACGGCCACTTACCAACAGCTGAGTGACAGTTATATCGCCAGGGGTGACACTGAAAAGGCAAACCTATTCATCCAGACTGTGCTGGAATTCTTCTCCGCACCAAATTGGGAGCGCCGGGTGCGGGAGGCTCGTCGCCGGATGGCAAGTTATGTGGAAAGCGGTAGCCTGATGACCCTGGCTGAGTATCTGGAGACGCCCCAAACCGAGGTCGTCGTGACGGCCATGGCAATGACCGGAGAATATATGCGGCGGAATATGCTGATGACCGCTGCTGAGGAGTGTTTCCGAGCGATTCAAAACGCACCGACTTGTCTGCCGCTTCACGTTCGGTTGGCCGATATTTTCTTGAAGCAGGAACATATGCAAGAGGCCATCACCAAGTATCTGGTCGTCTCCGATGTTTACCAGGTGCGGGGCGACTCTGATCAGGTGATCGGCATCTATCAGAGGGTGCTCCACCTGGCCCCTATGGACGTGACGGTCCGAGCCAGGTTGATTGACTTGCTGACCAACCGGGGCGAGATCGAGCAGGCCCTTGAGCAATACATAGCTCTGGCCGATGTCCATTACCAATTGGCCCAGGTGGACCAGGCACTGGATGAATATGACGAGGCCCTCCGCTTGGCCTCCAGTTCCGCCAACGAGACCGGTTGGAGAATAGACATCCTGCATCGTATGGGGGACATCTATAACCAGCGCGTTGATTGGGCGCAAGCCACTGCGGCCTACGAATCTATTATGGCTCTTAACCCGGATGACGAACGGGCGCAGTTGGTCCTGGTAGATCTCTATTACAAGCAGGGCCGGAGCGAAAAGGCGCTGGAGTCACTCGACCGGTTGTTGGCCGCATACCAGAACGCCGGCAACACGTTAAAGGTTCTTACCGTGCTGCGGGATGCGGTGCAGGGGCGGCCGGAGGAGATGGGGCTGCGCGCCAGATTGGCAGCTGCCTATGCACGGCAGGGGATGGCCAGAGAGGCCATCGCTGAATATGATGCCCTGGGCGAGATGCAACTGGAGGCCGGTCTGCGTGAAGATGCGGCCCGCACTATCCAGACCATCATCAGCCTGGGGCCCGACGACGTAGAGGGATATCGCCGCCTGTATGCACAGATAAGGGGCGGCGGCCTCGGCCAATAAACTCTAGACTTTGATCGGTAGCCCGGTTAAGCTGGTGCCCCGTCACAGTGAGTTCGATAAGCTGCATGCGGCCCTCATGGGCACGATTCTATCCACGTTCCCTAACAGGGACTTGCCCCTCATAGGGACTTGCCCCTCATAGGGACTTGCCCCCCGTGGGGACTTGCCCCCCGTGGGGACTTGCCCCCCGTGGGGACTTGCCCCTTGTTGGGGCAGGCAGGCATAATCCGTGTGATGGGCTACAAGTGCTCTCTCAGGGCTAAATTGACGACGGATCGTGGCCGCCGTGACGCGTGGTCTTACCCGTCACATCACGGCTGACAGAGTGCTAGTCCCCTCTGGGCATTTTTGGCACCCAACGGCCCTGGCGCGCAAGCACTGGCGCTTTCCAGAAAGTGTCCCAGTGTAGAGACGTAAACTTGTATACCTGCCCTAGCCTGCCGGCGCGGCGGGCCGGGTATAGGGCGGGTGAATTTGTCGTTACCAATTGGTCAGGTTGGAGACGCATCTTTGACAGACGTACCATCTATCCTGTTACGCCTCGAGTGGACGAGCGTGGTCGACATCGTGCTCGTTTCATTGATCTTCTACGCGTTGCTGACACTTGTCCAGGGGACACAGGCGGTTCAGTTGCTGCGAGGCCTCATGATCATCGTGATCCTCACGGTGCTCGTCACCAGTATCTTTCAACTGACCGCATTCAACTGGTTGATCCGCAACTCGCTGCCCGCTCTGCTGGTAGCCATACCAGTGGTGTTCCAACCCGAGTTGCGCCGGCTCCTGGAGCGGCTGGGGCGAAGTACGGGCGGCTTTTTGTACATGCGGCCCCAAGACGCGACCTTGCATCAGGTTATTGACCTTGTCTCCCGGGCCTCCAACCGGCTTGGCCGGGCGCGTCACGGGGCGCTTATTGTGTTGGAGCGTGAGACCGGTCTGCAAGATATTATCGAGACCGGCGTGCGCATCGATGCTGAGGTATCCGAGCCGCTACTGCTGACCCTCTTCTATCCGAACACGGCTCTCCACGATGGGGCCGCCATCATTCGACGGAATCGCGTCGTGGCAGCCGGTTGTGTACTACCGCTGAGCACGGCCAACGGCGGCGACCGGCAGTTGGGCACCCGGCATCGGGCTGCGCTGGGTGTGACAGAATCAACCGACGCGATCGTCGTCGTCGTATCCGAGGAGACCGGTATCATCTCTATCACCCACAACGGACGTATCATCCGCCGCCTGGACGAGAAGCGCTTGTCAAAAGTCCTGAGCGCCCTATACCGGGCTGAGTTCGATGCATCTTTGCCAGGTTGGCTGCAGCGTCTGAGACGTCCGGGCAGGCGCAAGTAATCGATTTCCGTCAAAACCGCCAGAAATCCGATTTTCTGAAGGATTGTCTGGGGTCTGTCCCAGATTCTGGGCAGACCAGGGGGTACTGGCCCCCGGCCTGCTGCGCTGTGCGTCCAGAAATTTGGACGCACCCGATTGTCTAAACGGTAGGGTCGAGTTATGGTACGCAGGATGTTGCAAAGTCTGAGCACAATGCTTCTCTCGATCATCCTGGCTACGATGATCTGGTTTGTCGCCGTGCGAGAGCAAAATCCACCCGTCGAGGACACCTATCCCCAGAGCATCCCTCTGGAAGTTGTCAATCTGCCCGCCGGTACCACCAGCTTTGGGGAGGTGCCTGACCGGGTGTCGCTTCGCTTGCGCGCGCCCCAGTCGAGCTGGGATGAACTCACGCCCGCTAAGTTTCGGGCCTGGATCGATCTCGAGGGTCTGGCGCCTGGGCTGCACGACGTACCTGTCAACGTAGAAGTGTCGGACCGCGCCGTCGTGGTGGTCGAACCACGCCCCAGCAGCGTAAATGTCCGGCTCGAGCCGCTGGTTCAAAGTCAGTTTCCGGTCGAGGTAGAGGTCGTCGATTCTGCGCCGTTAGGTTACATCGCGCGTACGCCGGCCGTCGATCCTATCACGGTTACCGTCAGCGGACCGGAGACCCTGGTCGACCAGGTCGTGCAGGTGTGGTCGGAAGTGTATCTGCGGGGCGCCAAGGAGACCGTTGAGCGTACTGTGGACCTGGCGGCGCGCGATGAGGAGGGCAGTGTGCTTACGGGTCTGCAGCTTAGCCCGCCAAAAGCCCACGTCTCCGTGCCCGTTGACCAGCGCTTTGGTTATCGAGATGTCTCGGTCAGCGTGGTGCTGGATGGGGAAGTAGCACCCGGCTACTGGATCAATAACATTGACGTGGACCCATCGACGATCACGGTGGTTGGCGGCCCGGCCACCCTCAACAAAATCCCGGGTTTCGTCGAGACCAATGTTTTGGAGGTGACCGGCGCCACGGATGACATCGTCGAGCGGGTGACGTTGAACCTGCCGCCCGGTGTGTCGGTGGTGCAGCCGGAAAGCCAGGGAGCCGATAACGTGGGTGGCGTTCTGGTGACGGTCGAGGTATCGGCCATCGAAGGCGGCAAGACGGTCCAGAGCCCGGTCACCTTCCAGGGTCTGCGCGAGACCCGCTTGGCGGTGGCCAGCCCAGCCCAGGTGGACGTCATTCTCTCCGGCCCACTGCCCCGGCTCCAGGCGTTGACTTCGCAGGACGTGACGGTCATCGCCGATCTGTTTGGCCTGGACCCCGGCGTTCACAAGGTCGTGCCGACGGTGGTGGTGGCTGAGGGGTTGCGCGTGGAAAGCGTGTTACCCGAGACCATCGAGGTGGAGATAAGCATCATTCAGCTTGCCACGCCCACCCCGACGCGTACGCCCACCCGGACGCCCACGCCGACCACCACCATCACCGCCACCGCCACCATCACCAGCGTCAGAGATACTGTGCAGAGCCCTTGACCCGCGCCCTGCTCCTGCCCGTCTGGTACCCCCGTCTCCCCTCACCTGAGTTGTGCGGCAAACGCGGCGAGGCTCTTACTATTCTCACATGAAGTTCTAACAAGTTTCCAATTGCATTTTTTCTGGTCCTGTGAGAACATTAAACCAACTTCTTAGCCCTGGCCGGGCTTCCATTTCTAGCTTCGGGCGGGGTTAGAAGGACCTCAACCGCGCACAAAGCAAGAGGTAAACTATGTGTGGTATCGTGGGTTACGTCGGCCAGCGTGAAGCGACCGCCATCGTCTTGGATGGCCTCAAGCGGCTGGAATATCGCGGCTATGACTCAGCCGGCATGGCCACCATCCAGGATGGGCGTATCACTATCCGGCGCGAAGAAGGCAAGCTGAGCAAATTGGAGCAATTGCTCGCCGAGCAACCCATCAACGGGCGCATCGCCATCGGGCACACCCGCTGGGCGACGCATGGCATCCCCAGCCAGTACAATGCACATCCCCACACCGACTGCAGCCAGGAGATCGCCCTGATACAGAACGGCATCGTCGAGAATTTTCTGGCTTTGCGCGAACAACTGCGGGCCGAGGGGCATACCTTCTCGTCGGAGACGGACACCGAGGTGATCGTGCACCTGGTGGAGAAGTATATGGCCGAGGGACAGGGGTTGGCCGAAGCGGCGCGGCGTGCTTTCAGTCAAATCAAAGGGGCGCACGCCATCGTGTTGCTCAGCAGCCGCGAGCCGGACACGCTGGTGGCCGCCCGGCTGGGCAACGCGGGCGGTGTGACAGTCGGCCTGGGCGAGAACGAGACCTTCCTGGCCAGCGATATCCCCGCCATCCTGGAACACACGCAGCGCATGATCTTCCTCGAAGACGGCGAGATGGCCGTCATCAGCCCGGACGGGCCGGTGTTCTTCGACCTGGATGGGCGAGCGGTAGAGAAGACGGTCACCCACATCCCCTGGGACCCCATCAGCGCGGCCAAGGGCACGTATAAACACTTCATGCAGAAGGAGATCAGCGAGCAGGCGCGCTCCATGACCGACACCATGGGCGGGCGGATCGACTTCGAAACTGGGCGGGTGACGCTCGAAGACCTGAACCTGCCGGTTGAGGCGGCTCGGAGGATCACCAAGCTGGTGACCGTCGCCTGCGGCACGTCGGCCTACGCCGGGCTGGTGGGCAAGTTTATGATCGAGAAGCTGGCGCGGCTGCCGGTGGAGGTGGACTACGGCAGCGAGTTCCGCTACCGCGACCCGATTATCAACGGGGATACGCTGGTGCTGGCCATCACCCAGTCAGGGGAGACGGTGGACACGCTGGCGGCTATGGAGGAGGCGAGCGAGAAGGGCGCGCGGCTGGTGAGCATCGTCAACGTGATCGGCAGCATGGCTCAGCGGGTCAGCGATGGGGTGATCTTGATGCACGCCGGCCCGGAGATCGGCGTGGCGTCCACCAAGGCGTTCACTACCTCGCTGGTGGACCAGCTTCTGCTGGGCGCCTATCTGGGCCAGGCGCGGGGAACGCTGTCGAACGGCGAGAGCCGGGCGCTGGCTCAGGCGCTGGCCGAGCTGCCCGGCCTGGCCGGGCGCGTTCTGGAGGCGGGCAACAACGACTACGCGCGGCTGGCCGCGGAGTTCTACGACCGGGAGCATTTCCTGTACCTGGGGCGGGGCATTAATTATCCCATCGCCCTGGAGGGGGCGTTGAAGCTGAAGGAAATCAGCTACATCCACGCCGAGGGCTACCCCGCCGGCGAGATGAAGCACGGCCCTATCGCCTTGATCGACGAGCGCATGCCGGTGGTGACCATTGCCGTGCAGGACAACGTGTACGACAAGATGATCAGCCAGATCGAGCAGGTCAAGGCGCGGGGCGGCATCGTCATTGCCCTGTGCAACGAAGGGGACCAAATTATGCACGACAAGGCCGACCACGTGCTGACCATCCCGCGCGCGCACCCGCTGGTGACGCCCATCCTGGCCGTGTTGCCCCTGCAACTGCTGGCCTATCACCTGGCCGTGCGGCGTGGCTGCGACGTCGACCAGCCGCGCAACCTGGCCAAGAGCGTGACGGTGGAGTAGCGTCCGTCCGCCAGGCCGGCGCCTGTCAAGATCGAGGTAGCACGACCACACAGCCGGTCGTGCTTGCTAATGAATCGACTTGACAAATCAGCCGATAGAACCTATCATCGTACGCAGTCGGGGCGCCACAATTTTACCCCGCAAGTGATAGACCAGAAATCCCGAGCCATTTTCGTCTCTCTGTTCTTTTTTGCAGCGGTTGAAAAGCCCGCCTGAAAGCTCCCTGGTGTCTCTCCGTCCCTGTGATGTCCATATCCAGCGCCACCCTGGGTGGACTCTAACTTCAAACCGGTAGGTGAACTCTCCAACATAGGTGGTAAGCCAAGTCCAAGCTCGACGAGGAGCTCACAGGCGCACTGAACGATAATTGTTGGAGGTAGATCCATGCTTGAGGATAGGCTTGCGCCACGATCAGAAGATGCCCCATCCAGCCTTCAGTTGGACGACGGCTCTCAAATCGCGGTGATTGGAGGGGGCCCGGCGGGTTCTCTTTTCAGTTACTTCCTTCTGGACATGGCCCGCAGGGTCAGCATGGATGTCCAGGTGGATATCTATGAGCCGAGAGATTTCTCGGTGCCCGCTCCCCTCGGCTGCAACATGTGCGGCGGAATCGTCTCCGAGTCGTTGGTGCAGATCCTGGCCGCCGATGGTATCAACCTACCCCCTACGGTGGTACAGAGAGGCATTGATTCCTACGTCTTGCACATGGACGTGGGCAGTGTTCGTATTGAGACCCCCCTCCATGAGAAGCGGATTGCCGCGGTGCACCGCGGCAGTGGGCCACGGGGGATAAAGGAGATCAAGTGGGGCAGCTTCGACGGCTATCTGCAAGCGCTGGCTTTGGGCAGGGGCGCTCGTGCGGTGCGCGAGCGGGTGAGTGGCATCGATTGGCAGGATGGGCGGCCGCAGGTTAAGACCCGGAGCGGCCCGCCCCAGGTCTATGACCTGATAGTAGGAGCGGTGGGCGTAAATACCAGCGCTCTGGAGCTCTTCGAGAACCTGGGGTTTGGCTATCGACCTCCTAAGGCCACCAAGACGTATATCTGTGAGCTCGCCTTCGGTGAGGAGACGGTGCAGAGATACTTGGGCAACGCTATGCACGTCTTCCTGCTTAGCCTGCCACGCCTGAAATTTGCTGCTATTATCCCAAAGGGCGACTACGTGACGGTGTGCATGCTGGGCGAGGAGATAGATCGAGACCTCGTACAGGCCTTTCTGAATGCCCCTGAGGTGAAGCGATGTTTGCCCCCCGGCTGGGACCCGGCCCAGGCTCCCTGTCATTGTTCGCCCTGGATGAATATCCAGGCTGCAACCCAGCCTTTTGCGGATAGGGTGGTGCTGATTGGCGATTGCGGGGTGAGCAGGCTGTATAAGGATGGCATCGGGGCCGCCTATCGCACCGCCAAAGCTGCTGCCACGACTGCCATCTTCGAGGGCATATCTGCTGAAGATTTCAGGGGGGGCTACTGGCCGGTCTGCCAGGGCATCGCCAATGATAACGCAGTCGGGAAGGTGGTCTTTACGGTCACTCGCCTGATTCAGATGACCCGCTTTTCTCGCCACGCCGTCCTGGATACGGTTGCTGGCGAACAACAACAGGAGGGGGGTCCCCAGCGCATGAGCGGCGTGCTGTGGGATACCTTCACGGGCAGCGCTCCCTATCGGGACGTATTCCTGCGCAGCCTTCACCCCGCATTCTTGAGTCGTTTTCTCTGGAATATGGCCGTCTCAATCTGGCCCCGTCGATCGTAAGGGGCATGGTCAAAGGCTTAGCTGAAGGGAGGACACGTTGGAGACAGGCGCTTTGGGCAAGGTGTACCAGGACGGCGAGGTCATTGTCCGTCAGGGGGAAGTGGGAACCTGCATGTATGTCATCCAGGAGGGGACGGTCGAGGTATTCTCGGACCGGGATGGCAAAGAGGTCTTCTTGATGACTCTGGAGGAGGGGGACTTCTTTGGGGAGATGGCCATCTTTGAGCGCGAAGTGCGCTCGGCCACGGTGCGCGCTCGAGGCACGGTCCGGGTGCTCACGGTGGACGAAAAGACCTTCCTGCGCAGGATACACAAGGATCCTTCTCTGGCCGTCCGTATCGTGCAAACTATGTCCGCCCGGATCCGCTTGTTGGTCGATGAGGTGAGACGGCTAAGCGGCGAGTAGCTTGATTGGTGGCACAGTTCCCCATTTCAGCTGCCAAAGTTTTCACCGCGCTTTTGTCTTGACCGTACCCGTCTCCTGGATGTACAATAGCCCCACAGCCTTACTCCTCTTTTCGTTATCCGGATGCCGGCGGTTGTTCCAGGTTGTGTATAGCTGAGACCTGAAGAAAGGACCTCGTCCCCAGGCGGTAGGCCGATGCCCGAAGCAGGATGCGTGACGGAAACACCCCTTTCCTACATCCCCATGGACCGGCGGCAGGCGCTGGCGCAGGGCCGGCAGCTGCCCGACCGCACCACCGGGGCGGCGCTGTTCGCCGACATCTCCGGCTTCTCCCTGCTGACCGAGGAACTCGTTCGTCAGTTGGGCCCTCAACGCGGCGCTGAGGAACTCACCGTCCACCTGAACCGGGTGTACGATGCGCTGATTGCCGAATTGCACAACTATGGCGGCAGCGTGCTTAATTTCAGTGGGGATGCCATCACCTGCTGGTTCGACGCTGACTCAGGGCTGCAGGCGACAGCCTGCGGGCTGGCTATGCAACGCGCCATGAGCCGCTTCGTCGAAGTGGCCATCCCTTCCGGCAAAACGGTTTCGCTTTCGATGAAAGTGGCCGTTGCGACGGGGGCAGTACGCCGCTTCGTGGTGGGTGACCCGCAGATCCAGATCATAGACGTGCTGGCGGGTGCCACCCTGGATCACCTGGCTTCCGCCGAACACCAGGCGGCCAGAGGGGAAGTGGTGCTTGACGCGGCTGCTGTCGCCTCCCTGGCGGGCAAGGTCCAGGTCGTCGCGTGGCGTCGCGACGATGAGACGGGCGAGCGCTTTGGCGTCGTGGGCGACCTTTTGGAGCAAGTCCCTCTCGCACCCTGGCCGTCGCTTCCCCTGGATGCTCTTAGCGAGGAACAGGTGCGTCCCTGGCTGCTGCCGGTGGTTTGTGATCGCCTGCGCAGCGGTCAGGGCGAGTTCTTGGCCGAGCTGCGCCCGGCGGTAGCGCTCTTTTTGCGGTTCGGCGGCATCAATTACGACGGCGACCAGGCGGCCGGTACCAAGCTGGATGCTTACATCCGCGCCGTGCAAGGCATAGTGACCCGCTACGCGGGCACCCTCATCCAGTTGACCATCGGCGATAAAGGCAGTTACTTGTACGCCGCATTTGGTGCGCCCCTGGCCCACGAGGATGACACCGTTCGGGCCGTGTCGGCAGCCCTGGATCTCCGCTCGCTGGCCTTCGACTTCATCACCAATGTCCAAATCGGTATCAGCCAGGGCCGCTTCCGAACCGGGGCCTATGGCGGGACGATGCAGCGCACCTATGGCGTGTTGGGCGATGAGGTCAT
>WOR8_10002767_pt1 | contig 17199 bp, 18 predicted proteins | sample DeeMarSeWOR38_10_FD_19890 | JGI IMG/M metagenome (IMG submission 19890)
AAGGCACGGCTTAACTATCTTAAAGAGAATATTAACTGAAAGCTTTTAACATTTATTCATTTTTGAGAATATATGTGCCCCCCGATTTGGACAGTTCATCCATCTCTTTATGAATCCAAAACATGGACCAATTCGTCAAACTTAATTTCAGGATGAGAAAGATTCCAAAACATCGTAATCGACTACACACGCTATATATACACCCCTATCATATTAATTCTAGAATCCTCCTAGTAAATGTGAACAAAATCCTTGTTCTTTACCGTTTATTTTGAGTATTCGATTAATAAAAGCTAACAAAAATTGGAGGTAAATGTGCGATGTCTATGTCTGGGATTCAGTTTAAAATGCAAAATAGAATTGTTCGAAAATTTGAGAGAGCAGGAGCTGTTTCCGAAGAAAAAGCAGTTACTTTGGAGGAGGCAAAGCTAGATTATCAAGAGCAATGTTGGTTAGACTATTTTGCAGGTTCCTTTTTAGGTAGCATAAAAAAAACTAAGGACCGTCGTTACTACGTCTAGAAACTATTTGGATCTATTTTTTGGGATTAGTTTTTTCTCGTTTAAGGTATGCTACAGTATAAAGTGTACCTGTCTCTAGACGAATGTTTTGAACACCCACCATTTCCCATCCGTTTTCGCCTAGATTGTTCAATTCTTTCTGTATATTTTGCATAGTTGGATTTTTTTCTCTTTCATGTCGACTAATTGAAATTTTAGTTTTCAAAGCAAGCACAGTATACTCCCATTTCATTAATAGAAACTCCAATAACAATCTCAAATTACAAATCAATTAATTACATTTGAAATTTATTAATGCTGTAATAGTTAGGTTTAATTAAACATAATTTGGAAATATTTATTAAAACAAAAGTTGAAAATTTATTTTTTAACAAATATCACACTTCTAATAAGAATATAATTTATTTTACTGCTTTTAGTATTACAATCAATTGATATGAACTTTCTGACTTTGAAATACACTTTACATGTGCAATGAAAGCTGGTAATTTAATTACAGCCGAGATAATTTCTTCAGTAAGTCATCTATTATGTTTAGTAATGTTGATGTAGAACTCAAAAAATCATAACATTGTCTAAATTGAAACACGAATAGGGAAAATCAGTAACCACAACTTTTTATTAAAGAATTAATAGCTGAAGTTTAGAAAATCATTAATTAACCTAGACTGAAAAATCATAAATGGTCAAGAAAGGAAGTTATACGTGAAAATGGATCAATATTTAAATAAAAACTCCTCTTCGCCTTTTAATCTTAATTCTTTTAATCGAATGAGAGTTGTGGATATTATTGAAGTCAAAACAGAAAATCCAACTGTTAAAACGTTTACTTTTATGGATAATCTTTGCAAAAACGCTAATCCAGGTCAGTTTGTTATGGTTTGGATACCGGGAGTTGATGAGATTCCTATAAGCTTATCTGGAATAAATAAGAGTGGACCAAGTTTGATTACCGTCAACGGTGTAGGTGAAGCCAGCAGGACTCTTAACCTGAAAAAAAAGGGTGAATTAATAGGAATAAGAGGCCCCTTCGGAAAAGGTTTTGTCAAAAAAGGAAAAAACGTGATGGTGGTTGGAGGCGGAACAGGGATAGGTCCTTTGATGCCACTTATTGAAGACCTTGTTAAAGTTGCAGCAAAAGTTACCGTAATGAGTGGAGTTAAAAGTCGTGAAAATCTTTTATTTCTAGATCGTTTAGATGAACTTCTTTCAGATGTGAACTCTGAATTATCTTTCACAACAGATGATGGATCTTATGGTATTGAATGCTTAGTTACAAATCAAGTAGAACAGAAATTAAAGAAAGAAAAATTTGACATGATTTACACCTGTGGTCCCGAGCAGATGATGTATAACCTGTTTCTTTTAACTGAAAAATATGGGATTCCTATGCAAGCCAGTCTTGAACGAATAATGCGTTGTTCTATCGGTTTATGCGGTAGCTGTGTAATAGGCAAATTAAGAGTCTGTAAAGATGGGCCAGTTCTAACTTCTGAGCAATTAAGAAGTGTAAAAGACGAGTTTGGAAAACTATATCTGGACTTTACTGGGAAAAAAATTAAACTGTAATTAACATACATTGGAATATCGAATGTTTTACCCAAAAAAAGTCTACTTCGAAGATTACGTTTTTTTTGTTGATGAAAACGTTTACGAACCAGCTGAAGACAGTTTCTTGTTAGCTGAAAATATGAAAGTTACCAAAGACGACATTGTCTTAGATATGGGTACTGGCTGTGGAATTTTAGCAATTTTAGCGGCTCAAAAAACAAAAAAAGTCATTGCAATTGACATAAATCCTTACGCTATAGAATGTGCAACTAAAAATGCAGAAATAAATTGTAAAAAAGAAAAAATAGAATTTAGGGTTGGAGATCTGTTTCAACCAACTAGACATGGTGAAAAGTTCAGTGTAATACTTTTTAACTCGCCATATCTGCCCTCAGAAAAAGATGAAGAAAAAAGCTGGATAGGAAAAGCGTGGGCAGGAGGACCAAATGGACGAAAAGTTATTGACCGTTTTATAATTAATGCGCAAAATGTATTAGCAGAAAATGGCAAGATTCTACTTATTCAATCTTCTCTCTCTGATATAGATAAAACTCTTGAAATGTTTAGTGAAAATAACTTATTGGCTAGGATTATATCTAATGTTAAGGTTCCATTTGAAGAAATTGTTTTGATTGAAGCTAAACTATAACAATCTTGGTTCAGTGTTAGCCTTCAAATTCATTTCTTGTCACTAAAGACGAAAGTGCGACAACTCCAGAGAACCAAACTATGACTGTTGAATACCAAACTGGAAAAAGTGTCGCATTGTTGCAAATGATACTGTGATATACTGAAACAAGAAACAGAGATATCCAGCATCCGATAGTCCAAGATATTTTTAGGTGCTTCATATCCAATACAAAGCAGTATGTCTGTAAATAAGTTCAGAATTATTAATAAGAATTACTTGTATTTATTAGAAATTAAGTTTTTGATTATTTAAGAAAACTCCTTTGATATGCACTTTTGTTTGGATTATAATGAAACTCTTTGGTTCCAAAAATATGCTGGAATAGAATAACAAAAAAAATTTGGTAGAAATTATGTTTACATTCAAAAGAATTCACGAATCAATTTTTTCAATAAATGATTTCAGAATTTTAAATTTTATACCTAAAATCCGTTAATAGTTCAACTTTTACTTTCCATTCAACCATGACATCAGAGTTTATAAGTTCCTCACTGTAAATCTATCTTTAGGTGATTCTGTGAGTAGACAAAGAAAATTCCAAAAACGAGCACCATCAGTACCCATCGAAAAGATTGACGATTATCGCTGGCAAATACCAAAAAGCTACAAGTCCGGTATGCGCGTTCCAGGGATGATCTTTGCTGACCAACAACTCATAGAAAAAATACAAACAGATAGAACATTAGATCAATGCGCTAACGTAGCTCATCTACCAGGAATTTACAATTATGCAATAACCTTACCTGACGGTCATGAAGGCTATGGATTTCCAATCGGAGGCGTCGCGGCCACTGACTATGAGCAAGGAGTATTAAGCCCTGGAGGTGTAGGTTATGATATTAATTGTGGCGTCCGTCTTTTAACAACAAATCTTTCTGAAGGTGACATTAGACCCTACCTTAGCGCTCTCACAAACACCATATTCAACAATGTTCCCAGTGGACTCGGAAGTAGCCGAAAAGACTTCCGAGTTAACTTGCATGAACTTGAAAAGTTAGTTACTGACGGTGTGTCTTGGGCTGTAGAAAAAGGACTGGGGCGACCTGAAGATATTAAGCACTGTGAGGAAGGTGGACGAATGGCTGGAGCAAATCCCGACAAAGTTTCATCTCGAGCTAAACAAAGAGGTCTCCCTCAAAGTGGTACTCTTGGTTCAGGAAACCACTTTCTCGAAATAGGAAAAGTTGACAAAATCTATAATAAAAAAGTTGCCAAAACTTTTGGCATCACTCATGAGGGACAAGTCACGGTCCTGATTCATTGTGGTTCTCGAGGATTCGGGCATCAAACTTGTTCAGACTACCTTCGCGTTATGGAACGAGCTGTACAAAAATATAATATCTCTGTACCTGACCGAGAACTAGCCTGCGCTCCTGCCACAAGCGACGAAGCACAAGATTACTATCAGGCTATGGCATGCGCGGTAAATTACGCCTTCGTAAATCGTCAAGTCATTACACATTGGGTTCGTCAGAGCTTTGAAGAAATTCTCAAAAAGCCTTCTGAAGAATTTGGTTTAGATTTAGTTTACGATGTTGCCCATAACATAGCAAAAATTGAAGAACATATAATCGAAGGAAAACGAACCAAAGTTTGGACTCATAGAAAAGGTGCAACACGCTGTTTTCCTCCTGAACATAAAGATATTCCAGCAGACTATAGAACAGTTGGTCAACCTGTCATTATTCCAGGCAGTATGGGAACAAGTTCATGGTTGTTGGTGGGAACACAAAAGGCTATGGAACTTACTTTTGGATCAACGGCTCATGGAGCCGGCCGTATGTTAAGCCGATCAGCAGCGAAACGAAGGTTCTGGGGTGGTGATGTAAAACAAGAACTAGAACGTCGAGGAATAGTTGTCAGATCCGCAAGCTCTGTTGTTTTGGCTGAAGAAGCTGATTTGGCATACAAGAATGTGGATAATGTAGTGGAAGTAAGTGATAAGGTGGGAATTGCTACCCGAGTAGTACGCATGGTACCAATAGGTGTAGTTAAAGGCTAAACAATTCGAAACAAAACGAGTTGTTACTGAGTTCTAAGAAAATGGAATAAGTATTCCTGTGCATAACCCGCATAAATTCCAAAATAATCTCTTGCAAAAGAGCCAATCGTTTCATACTCTTTTGGTGATATTGAACCCTTATTGGCAATCCGTTCAATGAATGAAGATTCAAAATGTTTCGAATACATATTAGTTGTTGCTCGTTTGATCCAAACATCGATAGGAAATGCTTCAAGTTTTTCTAAGGAAAAAAGGAGGATACAATCAGCAACTTTCTGTCCCACCCCGGGTAAAAGTAATAGCTCACGCTTAACGTCATGATATTCCAACTTTTTCAGTAATTCTAAATCCAATTCTCCGTTGTCTACTATTTTCGCGGTTTCCAAGACTCTTTCAGCCCTGAAACCTAAACCACAATTCTTCAGATTTTTTAAACTGGCTTGAGCTAATTGATTTGGTTTTGGAAAAGTGTAGAAGTCATGCCCATCAAAGGTTAACTTTTCTCCAAAGCATCTCGATAGATTGTAAATCATCTTTTTAATTGCCGGGATTCCCTTGAAAGTGGCACAGATATAGCTAATTAGACATTCCCAAGGATCTTGCCTACTTATCCTTAGACCACAGAAAAGGTCAATTGCACGTTTGATATATTCATCTTTGTTTATTTGAGAAAAAATATGAATCAAGTTGTCATCTAATCGAAGGTAATTTTCAATAAAACCGTGGTTTTTGGTATCTGGAAAAAACTGAAATACTAATTCTTCGTTGTTCTGCTTTATTTTTACTATCCTGTCTGATACAACTCCATACCACCAGTCACCTAGTTTTTCCCAGCGAAAAAGTTGACCACAATCTAGTGTGTGGGTTAGGTTGAATGGTACCTTTGATCTGTTGAGCTTTAACTCCATGCCTTTTCCTCTGATCCTGGTTATTCTTGTAGAAATGGATTGTATTTCTTTTCTTCACCTATAGTGGAAAAGTACTCATGACCGGGATAAACCTTGAAATTGTCCGGCAAAGGCATAATTTTTGTTTTTATTGACTTTATAATTTCCTGAAATGATCCTCCTGGAAAGTCTGTTCGTCCTATAGATCTTGCAAAGAGTGTGTCTCCTGTGAATATGCAATTGGTCCCGACAAGAGAAATTCCGCTTTTTGTGTGACCTGGAGTGTGAAGAACTTTTAGTTCAAAATTTCCTACTTGTATTATATCTCCGTCGTGAAGCTTTTGGTCTGCGTTTGCTTGTCCTTTATGGTTTTCATGGATTAGGATGGATGCTCCTGTTGCTTTTTTCATGATCATGTTTCCGGAAATATGGTCTGGATGACCGTGTGTGTTGATTATATATTTTATATGAAAACTGTTTTTGTTTATGTAATCTAATATTATTTTTCTCTCTTTTTCGCTTTCTAATCCAGGGTCAATTATCGCTGCTTTTTTGGTTTCTTCACATCCTACGATATAACAGTTAGTTGATAACCATCCAACTTTGAAACATTTTATGTTCATTTTCATACCTCTTAAGGTAAGAGCAACTCATATCCAAAAAGATAATACAGGTATAAAACTATCTAAAAACAAAATCTTCAACAGATAAACCTCAACTCTTATGCCACACTTTATTATACTAAGTGTGGGGTGAATAATGAATCAAAAGTGGGAAGAACTAATTCAAAAATTAATCGGAAGTAACTTTCTTCGCTCAACACAAGTCATAAATGCTTTACGTAAAGTTCCTCGAGAAAATTTTCTTCCTGAAAATGTAAAAGCATATGCAGCAAATGATTGTCCACTTCAAATAGGTTCAGGGCAAACAGCATCTGCGCCTCTCAGTTGACACTCTTGCGGTCAGCTGGGCGAAACATGGTATCAATAATGGATGAAGCCCTTGAGCTTCAAGTTGGACATAAAGTGTTAGAGGTTGGAGGAGGCTCAGGATGGCATGCAACCACAATAGCCGAGATAGTGGCACCTTCAGATATGTCCAACAACAAGTGGGGGCATGTTTATACCATAGAAAGAATCCCTGAGTTGGCTGAGTTTGCCAAAAATAACATAGAAGCTGCAGGATATGGCAATCGGGTTACCGTAATTCATTATGATGGAACTTTAGGTTACACCAAAGAGGCACCATATGATCGAATCTTAGTTGCGGCAGCGGGTCCAGAGGTTCCAAAACCATTGCTTCTGCAACTAAAAGAGGGAGGAATACTTCTTGTTCCTGTGGGAGGAGCCCAATTTTATCAAACATTAATTAAAGTTAGGAAAAAGGATGGAAGAATTCTTGAAGAAAATTTGGGTGGAGTGGCATTTGTGCCTTTGATAGGCAAGCATGGCTTTCAAGAATAACCTGTTTTATCCGAACCATGACTCGAGTGTTGTCTTGCTTTTTGCCTCTTTTATTCCATCTGTCATTTTCTTTAAGGCTCTGCTTACCCTTTCTTCGGAAAAGTCTCTTTCGTTACAGAGAAAATCTATCACGCCATTGATGTTGGGTTGTTTCCATTCCAGTTTGTAGTTGTCAGTAACTTTTGGACAAAGAAAGATTTCCCTGATTTTCCTGGGCTCAACTGGAAATGTTGCATCTTTTAGCTCTGGTAATAATTCTTCAATACTGCCCTTCTTCTTTATTAATTTCAACGCAGTTTTTGGTCCTATACCTTTTACTCCATCAGGATTAAAGTCTGTTCCTATGAGCATGGCAATATCTATGAATTGTTCACGAGTAACATCCAGTTCTGTTAGAACTTTTTCTAGTTTCATAATTTCTGGCACAACTTCAACGTAAACATTTTTTCTTGGTAGTTTCCTTCTACCACTTATAGTCACGTTTCTTACTAGTGCTTTTGCACCAAAAAGTAAACTATCGTAGTCTTGGCTGCCACAATACTCAGCATCACCTTTCATTGTTAGGTAAGCCGCTTGGGCTTCTCCTTCAGACGGTGCTTGAATCCAGGGTACACCCAATTCCGTTAGAAGTCGCTTTGAGTCATCTGGCATGTAATCTTTAAGTTTGGAAGTCATTTGGGCATAACTGCGAGCCTTGTCTATCTTTCCTTCCTTTATGGCTTTTTCATACTTTACAAGTGCTTCTGCTTTGACTTTAGCTCGGCGTTTAATTTCCACCTCTTTGAGAGTAGGCGGAATTCCATCAAAAACGTAAGCAACTTTTATTCCCATCTCAACTAGTTTTGTTGTTCGATAAAACAATCCACTAAGATGGCTGGTTATCCTGCCTGAGTTATCCTTTAATGGTGTTCCATCTGGTTGTCGAATAATTGCTAAAAACTGGTAAAGTGCATTATATGCATCAATAGCTATGGTTTTTCCACTGAGAGTCTTGAAATCGGCAGTTGATTTTACTATTAATTCCCTTAAATTTACGCCCAATTTTTTGTCCCACCAGTTAATGGTTGAACATTAACTCACGAAGAGACATAAAGGTAGTTTTACTTTTTACCCGACTAATTCAACTCTTCTTTTTCCTTTGCTGCGGGTTGATACATAAATTCTTCCTTCAATTTCCATCCGCATTAGAGTCTTGTTTAGTTCGCCGAATCCTACACCTTCATGAGTTCCTTTAACTAAATCATACAATTCAACATCAGTCATTGGGCCTTTTCTCTCCAGAAACTCCTGTATTTGCGTATAGAGTGGATGCGATTTCCAAGTTTTCATTGTCATTTATTATTCCTCAAAAATAATATACTATGCTATATGTGGGGTCGTTGGCTTTTTTAATTGTCGAACATGTTTCATGAATCCCTTATACCAGTTTTCCATATTCGGCATTATAGATGGACCAATTTTTTCAATTGCAACCTTGAAATCACTGACTTTTACCTCTTTAGCGTTTATGTCACTTCTTAAAGCATTTAGTCCCGCTTCTCTACAAAGTGCCTCAATGTCTGCTCCAGAATACTTCTTTGTCAATGTAACTAACTGGTTCAGATCAACATCTTCTGTTAGCGGCATGTTCTTTGTATATATTTTAAAGATTTCAAGTCTACTATCCTGATCTGGTTCTGGAACATAAATTAAACGGTCAAACCTTCCTGGTCGAAGAATCGCTGGATCTACTATGTCTGGTCTATTTGTTGCAGCGATTATTACAACGTCTTCCAAAGAGACAAGTCCATCCATCTCGGTCAATAATTGGCTTATGACTCTCTCTGCGACTCCACTATCAGCATAACCCATACCTCTTCCTGGAACTAGAGAATCGAATTCATCAAAGAATATAACCGCCGGTGAAGCCATCCTTGCTTTGCGGAAAACCTCCCGAATGGCCTTTTCTGATTCACCTACCCATTTAGAAAAAACTTCTGGACCTTTAATTGTAATGAAATTTGCTTCACTCTCAGTGGCAACTGCCCTAGCAAGCAATGTTTTTCCACATCCCGGAGGTCCATATAACAAGATACCTTTTGGGGGTCGGATTCCCATTCGAGTAAAAACATCTGGGTTCTTCAGAGGCCATTCAACAGCCTCGATTAGATCCTCTTTTATTTCTCCTAAACCACCTATTTCTGTCCAATGGACACTAGGCACCTCAATATACACTTCTCTCATGGCTGTTGGTGTGATTTCACGGTAAGCATTGTAGAAGTCTTCCATTCTAACTTCCATTTTCTCTAAGACACTAGGAGGTATACGCTCTTCCTCAAGATTTATTTCGGGCAGGTATCTACGTAATGCCTTCATTGCTGTTTCACGACCCAAAGCGGACAGATCTGCTCCTGTATATCCGTGAGACATCTTGGCAAGTTTCTCTAAATCCACGTCAGCAGTAAGGGGCATACCCCTAGTGTGAATCTGCATTATTTCGTAGCGTCCTTTTTGATCAGGTACGCTTATTTCGATTTCTCGATCAAAACGGCCAGGTCTTCTCAAAGCTGGATCTAATGCCTCAGGTCTGTTTGTGGCACCTATAACAATGAGGTATCCTCTTCCTGCAAGTCCATCCATTAAAGCTAGGAGTTGAGCAACTACTCGTCTTTCAACTTCTCCAGTTACTTCTTCTCTTTTGGGGGCTATTGCGTCAAGCTCATCTATGAAGATGATGCTGGGTGCGTTCTTCTGGGCTTGTTGGAACATTTCGCGGAGTCTAGCTTCAGATTCTCCATAAAACTTACTCATTATTTCTGGACCATTTATTGAGTAGAAGTTTGCTTCAGATTCATTTGCAACTGCTCGTGCTAAAAGAGTTTTTCCACATCCTGGTGGACCATGTAAAAGTACTCCTTTTGGCGGATCAATACCAAGTCTTTGGAAAAGTTCTGGGTGTCGGAGCGGAAGTTCAACCATTTCTCTGATACGCTGGATTTCTTCATGGAGTCCTCCTATATCTTCGTATGTGGTTCGAGGTAGACCTTTAGTTTCAGGGGCTGGTTCAGCCATTATCTGTACACTTGTATTTTGGCTTATTCTCACGATTCCATGTGGTCGCGATTTAGTTACCCTAAAGGGTATAGCGTGACCTAGCATCATTACAAGTGTGGTGTCTCCCTCAACAAATGTCCTTTCCATTAGTCTATTTTTAACAAAATTTGTGAAGTCGTCATCAACATTAAGTTTCATGTCTATTGGAGCAAGAACTACGGTTGTGGCGTTAGTAACTTTTGCTGGGCGTATTACAACTAGTTCGTGCATTGCAACTCCCGCGTTTTTACGGGTGAATCCGTCGATTCGGATTATTTCTCTATTCTGGTCTTCAGAGTAAGCTGGCCAAGCAATTGCAGCCGTGTTTCTTTTTCCAACTATCTCTATTACATCGCCTGCTGAGATGCCCAATTTTTGCATAGTTTGCTGATCAATTCGGGCGATTCCTCTATAAACATCACGTTGTCGAGCATCTTCTACTTTAAGTTGTATTTCGCTCACCAATTATCCTTCCTGTCTGAATCTTGAAGCTCCACTTTCCCGTGGGCGATTATTAATATATAAAGTTTCGAGTACCTTAGAGCCTGTTTACTCCTAGTGTTTGTATTTGACCTATCTCTTCCATGTTAGTAAGTCGTGTCTCGGTTTCATCAAGAATTCCCTCTTTATCTTCCGGAAGAACCATGTTTACAATTAGAGCAGAGAGCCCAAAAGCTATTGGTTCTTTTACAAAACGTTGAACCGAGGCGATGCCTGCTAATTCTTTTTTTATTTTCTCTTGTAATAATTCAAGATTAACTGTTGATTCTGAAGGAAATATTTTGTAAGCAATCACTATCTTTCCCATATTTTTTTTCTCCTAAAGTTCAATCGATATGTTTTTGTTACATTTTTTTGTTACATTATGAACGTTTCTATAGATTTTTTATAATGTGAACTAGCATGCTAGACGGTAAGCTGACCTATAAGCATTGAGGTGAACCAAAGTTTATTTATATTACGATTTTTAACTTCATTTTTCTTTGATTTGGGTTAACAAAAAATTAAAAGATAGTTATACCCTAATTTGTGAAATGTAAAATCTATCAATTAGGATAAGTATTCTACTAATACGCGCTACAATATGGGATAAGATTTATAGAATCAAAAGTGAAAAATAACCATCAGATATTAACAGGTAATAGTTTTAATACTTTTCAAGTAATCCAAGCAAGGTGGCATATATATAAGAAAAACTTGTGAAGTTTAACTTAATTCAGATAAAGTCTGATTTATTTTAACAAAAATAATCAGGTGACTGCCTATACCTAGGTATGCAGATATTGTTAGATTTGTGCCCGAGAGAATAGTAAGGTACCCAGACTCACCATTAAAGCATTGAATAAGATAATCACAAGCAAGCTGATTAGCCATCCAATTGGACCGAGAATTATGGACCCATTACCCAGAAGACACCACCGAAGTAGTTCTACTCCATAAAACATTGGATCACATAACATTGCCACTTGAAGCGGTAAAGGAGCCACATCAATAGGAAAGAACACTCCTGAAAGCATAAACATCGGCCACATTACAAAAGTTGATAACAGCTGAAACGCGTGGAAATCGTTTAAAGTTGATCCGATTGCAACACCAAGACCAACAAACCCTGAAGTAATAAGAAGCATTGCTCCTATTGCAGTAAATGTTCCAATTAGGAATGTGAGTGACAGTGAAAAGGCACCCATGACTCCAGCCACTATCATCAAGATTATTCCTTGAATTGTAGCTGTAGTTGCTCCACCAATAATTTTTCCAACAATGATGCTGGTTCGGCTAACCGGTGCAACTAGCATTTCTTTCATGAAACCGAATTGTCTATCAAAGATAATTGAAACCCCAGAGAAGACGGATCCAAATAGAAGTCCCATACCGATCACTCCTGGTGCCATGTATGAAAGATAGTTGATGCCGCTAAATCCTCCGATAAAGCCCCCTAATCCTAAACCGAATATGGCTAGAAAGAAGATGCTTTGTGCTACTGATGAGATGACTCTCGCTTTTGCTCGCCAATACCGTTTTAGTTCTCTCAATAAAACTACGTATATTGCCTGTCCAGATAATGGTTGTACCATTCACTTTTCACCTTTCACAGGAGGTTTTTCAGCCTCTGGATGGTCGTCCACGGGCTTGCTGCATAATTCTGTGACGTCTTATCATGTCCATGAAACTTCCCTCTTCTTCACGGATATTGCGACCGGTTACTGATAAAAATACATCATCAAGAGTTGGTTTACGTAGTTCCACGGACTCGAGAATAACTCCAGCGTTTTCTGCTAATTTAACTATCTCTGGGATTCTGTGCCCACCATTATCTACAAGCAAATTCAAACATTTCGAACATGTATCATCTTTGAACTTATAATGTGGGTTAGATGTGTCTTGTTCTCTATTTTGCTGAACTTGTTCTATATCGTTTTCGTGAATTCTAGAGGGCATTTCCGGGATTATTTTTTCTTTTATAGGATAGTTTGGTATTTTGGGCTTTTTTTGCATCATTCTACTTATCGCAGCATAATTGTTGCCTGATGCAATTACGTTTATTCGACTTATCCAATCTTTGTTCTCAATTATTGGTCGAAAGCTCTCGATAGCTGCGGGATCTCTAAAAAGTAAAGTTACAACATCTCCTTCTAAACGCGCCTTTAGTTTTTCAGGTGTATCCAGTACAACCACTTTTCCAAAGTCTATGATTAGTATATGCTTGCAAAGGTAATCTGCTTCTTCGGTGTAATGGGTTGTTAAAATAATTGTAACTTCTTTTTCTTGATTAAGCTGTAGAATGTGCTCCCAAATTGAACGTCTAGTTTGAGGATCCAGACCCAATGTTGGTTCATCCAAGAAAAGGACTTTGGGATGATGTAGTAATCCTCGGGCGATTTCAAGCCGGCGTTTCATTCCGCCACTATAAGTTTTTACAAAGTTATCCGCGCGATCTGTTAGTTGGACTAATTCCAAGACTTCCTTGATTCTTTTTTGTCGAATATTTCGTTCAAGATCATATAGGCGACCATGAAAATCTAGGTTTTCGCGTCCTGTCAATTCGATATCTAGCGTGGTGTCTTGAAAAACATAACCTATGCTACGTCGAACCGCATCAGGTTCGCTGAGAACATCATGACCGTTAACTTTGGCGGTCCCACTGGTTGGTCGTAATAATGTTGACAACATATTAAGAGTAGTTGTTTTTCCTGCTCCGTTTGGACCAAGAAATCCCAAAATTTCGCCTTTTTTTACATTAAAGCTTATTCCATCTACTGCTTTAACCTTTCCTTCAAAAATTTTAGTTAATTCTTTAACTTCAATGGTGTTAATTCTGCACAAACCCCTTTTAGTAACTCATATTCAAAAAGATATATTATTTTGTTTTCGTTATTGAGCCCCGAATTGGATTTGAGGTGTTTTTAGTTATTTTGTATGTTTTCATGGTCTCAGTTTTCGATTACTTGCTTTACTAAATCTTTATTTTCTTTTAACCATGTTATGATTACATCTTTATTGCTTTCAAGCATATTCTCTGCCATTCCCGCGAACATTGACGGTAATGTTTTTCCAATTTCTGCTTTAAGTTTAAAAATCAACTCATCTTCTGCATTCATTGTTTCTCTCACCCTTGTAAACATAAAACTCATGTGAATCGTTTTAAGTTATTTGTTTATTTTTTGTTTTTTCGATTCGATTCACGTTGTGGCTTAAAATGTCCTGCTAATCTACGTCCAGTGGCTGCGTCCATTATTATTGTTCGTTTTTTCTGTTTCTTCTTATGTTTAATCTTTAGGCTCCACACTGGTAACAGTACAAGTTCAGATGAAATTGGGGTGACTCCTAATGTTAGTTTTAATTTTGAGTATATTTTGTTTTGTCCCATCTTAATTTTTGGAATTCGAGGCACTTCTTTAGGTAGTCTTGGAATAAACGTGATGTCATCGTCATCATCCAAGTCTTTAAGTTTTTCAGCATGCTTTGTCATTAACTTGTGAAATAATATTGTCCCCCTCTCTAGAGATATCATTGCTCCGGTGGTGGCGCTCAAGTAATAAGTTTCAATTTCTTCCTTTCTGAAAAAGAATAAATGCTTCCTTTTGTGAGTTGCTGAAACTTTCCAGATGGGCATGTACGAAAAGTTTGCATCATAAAAAACTTCTTGTTTGATAAAGTGGCCCCCTTCAAGCCATGGTTTAGCTTTTTTGAGTGCTTCCACTTGAGTTATTCTTGTTGGGATAATCATAACTTCTCCCAAAACGTTCTTGGAGGGTTTAAAACCGAATTTGGATAACCAATATAAAGGAGCTTCACCATTCGAAACGTTGCTTTTATTCACTATTTTGGATTTAACTAGCGAATTAAGTGCTATTTCAACATCTTTTTGAAGCGCGTTTAGATTTTCTGCAACAAATTCTGCCGAAACGCTTTGCCTGACAGAATTTAGAAACAGTTTTACTCTTTCGAGTGTTTTTGAAGTTTGCAAAACTGGTATGTTGTCTTTTTCTTTGTTTATTTTTTGTTTTTGTTCATATTTAGCAAAGAAATGCTTTAATTCCGGTGTTATTGTCTGGGGTATATCTTTCTCGTCTAATGTTAAATGATCTGTTACTAGCCATCGAACCTGAAAATTTAACACATCATCGAACACGTCTGGAGATAATAATAAAAATTCGCCAGTTCGAAGACTTGGAAGTTTTTGTAAAACTGCTTCAGAATTGGACGGATCAATTGATTGGATAATCTGCTTTACCCTAGCAATATCCTGTCTTGTCATCATTCTACCTAAACACCAAGTATTAACTTGGGCAAGTGCTTTATAGTCAATGTCAGTGATGTTTTGAGTAGCGGCTACTAGACCAACCCCATATTTTCGAGCCTGTTTAAAGAGAAAGGAGTAAGCTTCTTTTGGAGGAGGATTTCGTGGATATGGCGGTATATATGGGGCAATCTCATCCACATAGAATAGTAGCTGGATGTCTTCTGAAGGGTTTTTCAACATCCAACAGTATAATTCTCTTAGAAGGGTTGAGAGGAAGAACTGTTTGTCATTTGTAGAGCTTAGTGTATTTAGGTAGATAATGTTAAGGGGTACTTTTCCATCGCTCTTGTCCATGAACATATCTATGTCAATTTGGACACCCTTCTGGAACATAAGAGCTGGTGTTCCCACAGTGAGAAACCTTAGTTTGCGAGCTATTTCTCGAGGTTCACTTTTTGTAACAAAACTTTCTACAACATCTTTGATTTCTGAAGGAGGATTTAGTACAATTTCAGTCATGTGCCCCATATCTCTGATTGTTTCTCCTATTCGCCATAGATAATCCATAAGCGTAAACAGATATGCTTTAGCTCCTTTTCCAGCATCTGAAGATAGATCATATCCTAGAAAGCTTACAAGTGAAGTCGCTGCCATATCAAGAGCCAAGACTGCTTCTTCATTGGGCGAATCCTTTGAAGGAAATTCGAGAGGATTAACGCTGATTGGAATACCTTTGTTACTGGCTGGAGTGAATATTGTAATGCGTGCTTTTTCAAAATATTCTTCCTGCATGGTAATTGGTATTTCATGTTTTTCCATCTCTTCTAGATCCCCTTTAAGGGCAAGAGATGAAATGTCTCCTTGAGGATCAACTATAACGACTGGGATGTCATGACGTATGGCCTCTTCCATTAAGCATTTACAGAGTACTGTTTTTCCTGAACCACTTGCTCCTAGAGCCATCAAATGCCTGTGTAGTGCTTCTATCGGTAATTCTACTGGTGTTTTTGTATTTCGTTCGATTCCTAAAAAGAAAGACAAATTGTTCTACTCCTGTAAGAGTTACACAAGCGTTATTATTTATCTATCTCCATTCTGGAAGTTGCGTCAAATTCATTTAGGAACAACTGTATATACTAAATTGACTGATTTACGTAATTGCAAGGAGTAGGAAAGATGCCTAAAGATTCAACTACAAAAGACACGATGCAAAATCAAAACAAAGATAACATCCATCGAAAGTGTGAACTAGAAAAAATTATGATTCGTGACATTGTCACAATAACTCCTGAAAACACACTACATGATGCTGCTAAAGTAATGGGGGAAAACCGTATTGGAAGCTTAATTGTAGTGAAATATGAAACTCCTGTTGGAATAATTACTGAAAGAGATCTACTGCGGGAAGTTGTTGATAGAGGAATTGCTTTGGAGAAGGATTGGCTAGTTGGAGGGGCTAGTATTAAAGATGAAAAAGTTGAAAAAATCATGTCCTATCCGCTCATTACGATATCTTTAAACTCCCGAATAAAAGAAGCATCACAGATCATGATTGAAAAAAAAATTCGAAGACTTGCAGTGGGTAAAGCTGGAAAAATAATTGGAATTGTGACATCTTCTGATCTTATTCGTTGTCTTCCTGAGACCCCTGAAACTATGCAACCCTGGTTTGAGGTTGATTATTTTATGAGTAAAGGTGTGATAACTGCAGATGAAGAAATGTCAGTAGAGAATGTGGCAAAAATCATGGGAACAAAAAGCATTGGAAGTGTTGTTATTACCCGTAACGGAGATCCTATTGGAATATTCACTGAAAGGGATTTGTTAACAAAGTTTTTGGCAAAAGATGAATCATTGAAGATTGCTGTAGGCGATGTTTGTTCTTCTCCTCTTATTTCAGCATCTTTGGGGATTACTATTCATGAAGCAGCAGCAATTATGACTTCTAAACACATTAAAAGACTACCCATAACTAAGGATGGTAAATTAGTGGGTATGCTTTCGGCGCGGGATTTGGTAGAAGCTTACGCACGGGCAAAATAGTAAATCTTTTACTCGCGTTTAGCCCACAATTCTTTCTTTAACATATCTCGTACGGCTGCTCTTATTGCAGCGCTTCGACTCGGGTACATTCCTGACCTTACTAGCTCGTCGAGTCCCGACAAGTAAGCTTCTGGAAGAAGAACTGTTACTAGCTTCATTTACGTTTCACCTTGCTGATGACATGTTATGAAGCTAATATGAAGACATATCCTTAATAGTTTTTAC
>WOR8_10007767_pt1 | contig 17198 bp, 12 predicted proteins | sample DeeMarSeWOR38_10_FD_19890 | JGI IMG/M metagenome (IMG submission 19890)
TTCTGCCGATAAACCACACCAAGCGCCTTTATCAGGTAGCGATTCAGAAGCTCAGCTCGTTCGTTTGGATCCTTTGTGCGTTTCAAGGCCTGATCCAGGAAGAATTCTAGCGTTTCATACTCATCACTTGCACCGTAGGACTTTGCGGGAAAAGTAGTCAGGCTCAACAGCACCATAAGGGCCAATATCGCTATTGCTACTTGCCTCATTGGAAACCTCCAATAAATAAAAAACCACTCTCCAGCCAGGATATTTCATCACGCCCCGGCGTGACTGCAACGGCAATTCGTGAAATGTCCAGGCTGGTGGTCTTAGTAGAGATATGAAAAACCGCGGTCATGGCCGCGGTTACCACTCTGTGGTGGAGACGATGGGATTCGAACCCACGACCTCAGCGTTGCGAACGCTGCGCTCTCCCAACTGAGCTACGTCCCCTCGTGTGACAGTTTCTTATAAACTTTCGGCAAATCAGTGTCAAGAATATCAGGGTTTCAGGTGTCAGGTTTCAGGTGTCAGTAAAAAAATATAAAAACTGAAACCTGAGCACTGAACACTTAAACCTTGGTCATTGGGATTTGTTTGTTATTTGGGTTTTGTGATCTGCAATTTTCATTAACTCCAGGCTCTCCATAGCAAGAACAAGGACGAGTTAAATTCTAGTTTCGAGATTTACCTCTGCCTGCTGCTATCTGCCTCCTGCCTGCTTTCTTCTGACATCTAATCTCCGTCTCGCCGTTTCTCCGCGTACCCGTGTCGTCTCGCGGTGCCTAGTGTCTAGTCCTTAGTGCCTAGTTTCTGCTCTATGCTCCATGCTCTATGCCTTTAGTGCACCGGGCCATCATAGATGTTCTTGAGCTTTCCCTGGCGGTAGAGGCTACGAAACTCATCCAATAGCTTATTGGTAGCCATCTCGATCTTTTCGATATCGCGACTGCCTAGCTGGCTTGCATCAACTTGTTCCAAGGCCGACTCGAGGCGATGGAATTGCTCAGCAATCTCAGGTTGAACTTCGTCACTGAGCAGTGCCCTGTGCACCTCTGCAATGGTGGTGCGACAATGGTCGATGCGGAGTTGCAGTTCTCGAACCTCCTTCCGCTGCTTCCACCGTTTGAAGAGTTTCACCACACCTCCTATCATCGACCATAGGGTGACTTGAGCCAAGCCTCAAGCCCTTTGCCGTGCTTGGGCAAGAGGTCAAATACCTCTTTCTCTAGCCTGGGTAATTCATAACGCCCCAGCGTGACTCCGACTGTGGATATGAACGTCCTTTCGGGCTAACTCGGTGTGTTGGAGTAAGGGAATTCTGAAATTATTTTTACTCCAATACGGCAGCGAATGCAATATCCTAGTGGCTCTAAGGGTAACTTCTGCAGTGTGCTGGGGGCTAGTGTTACTTTGGAGGTATGGCAATCCACCCCAATGGAATTAGTGGAGGCCAATTGTCTTAGTTAAATCCATATATACTTTATAAAAGCGCCGGTGGTCAGCAATAGCTCGTTCAAGTACTAATTTTACTTTCGGGACATCATTGACATTGATTACTGCATTGACGCTTTTGGCAAAGGCCAGTAGGTTGTCCAAGGTTCTGATTTGATTACTAATCAACATTAGATAGATGCCTCGACGCGCGGACATGGGCATGGGTTGCAGATAGCGCAATATCGTGTTGTTCTCCGAGGTCTCCCCGCAGAATTCCTCATCCAGCATTACCAGATCATACTGATTATAGCGAAGCTTGCTGAGTGCCTCCTTCACAGAGGAGGCCACGCTACTGTAGTAATTCAGGTCCTCAAGTGCGTCCTTCACAGCCTTGAGACGCTCAGGTTCATCCACACAGACAAGGGCACTCATGGCACCTTCTTCAAGCACCTCTAAAGGGGAATCATAGGCACCAGCCCCGTCGAAATCTGTATCAATGGCGGTGGGTGCATCCCCAACCTCCGAAAGGGACATATCGACACCAACGGGTGTATCTTTGCCTCCTGAACCCATGCCTCCCTGCTGCGGCTGGACGGTAATGGTACGTTTACATTTGCTGCAGGTTGCCGTAAACGCCCGGTTTCTGGGCATCCTGCCATCAGCTATATTGAAAACCGCCTGGCAATGGTTGCATTGTATTCTCATTGGATGTCACCCCCGGTCTCAGGTTGACTTCTCTGGTGATCTATTTTTTCTTCTTGCCGCGAGACCCATATCCTCTGTCTATTTCAAGACCTTCGATGTCCGTTACCTTTTCGCCGCGAGCAGATTTGATCCGGTCGATACCACGCCTCATTATCGCCTTTTTAGAAGCATACGCCATTGAAGTATCATGGGTTATCTGCCCATCCTGAAAAAGCTCCAGAATAGAGTCGTCAAAAGTACACCATCCGAAAGCTCGATTGCTTTCGATAATCTCGTAGATGGTCTTTCCTTCACTCTCGCCCTCAAGAATTACTTCCTTGATTCGGATGTCGTTGCCCATTATCTCGAAGGCCGCTACTCGACCACCGCCCTCTTTGGGAAGCAGACGCTGGCATACAATAAACCGGATTGCATCAGACAGACGAATTCTGATCTGCTTTTCCTCCTCGGTATCAAACATACCCAGGATACGGTTTATGGTTTGGCCCGCGTCAACCGTGTGAAGTGTGGTGAGCACCAGATGGCCCGTTTCCGCGGCGCTGAGTCCGATCTCTACGGTCTCTCGATCTCGCATCTCGCCCACCAGGATTATCTTCGGGGCCTGGCGTAATGAGGCTCTGAGACCACTGGAAAATGTATCAAAATCGGTTCCCATTTCCCGCTGATTAAAAGTAGCTTTGCGGTGGTGGTGGACATACTCCACCGGATCTTCCAGGGTCACGATGTGCACCGGCCGAAGATCGTTGACCTCATTGAGCATAGCCGCTAGGGAGGTGGACTTACCACTGCCGGTTGCCCCGGTAACGAAAATTATGCCATTTCTCTCCTGGGCCATGTTCTTAAAGATTTGCGGCAACTTAAGGTCCTCGATGCTCGGAATGCGCGTCTCCAACTTACGCATGACCACTGAGAAATAACCCCGCTGAGAGAAGACGTTTACCCGAAAGCGGGCCTTACCGGCCAAGTGGTAGGAAAGGTCGCAAGATCCTTCTGAAAGCAGGGTTTCCACGTTACGCCTGTCGCCCCCCAACAGGTTCAAAGCAAATGTCTCTGTTTGAAACGGAGTCAAGTTATCAATCTGCACATCCATGGGAACGGCCATCAGTTCACCGTCCGACTCCACCTGAAAGGGGCGATCCACCGTTACCACCAGGTCAGAAACATTTTCATGAAAATCCAGCATCTTGCGGAGAAAGTGGTCTATTTCTCTTTTGCGCATGCCAGTTTCCTTTGTTCTGTTGAATCAGCAGAAGGCTCCGTCATCGAGGTGTACTCCAGCGGAGCAACCATAAAGCCATGGTGATCCAAAGGTCATAGTAAAAAATCCGGGCCCCAAGGACCTCTCTTTGAGCCGCCTCCTGACGGGCTTTAATGCTCTTTACCCTCTTGCGGCAGTCTGCTGGGGTGATCGGGTGGTAGAGCATTACAAAAGGTCAACTCCAAGCACCAAATCTCAGTGTTTTAGGTGTCGGGTGTCAGGTGTCAGGAAAAAGAAACATAGAAGCTGAAACCTGTCGAAGATCCCGGCTGAAGCGAAGCGGCAGCGGGGAACACTGAACACTGAAACCTCCATCTGTCCTGAACACTGAAACCTGAACACTGAAACCTTGCTCGATGATTATTGTAAATCATCTTTTGTGTTGCAAGGTGAAAAGTAAACGCACCAACGATCTCCGCGAAAAGTACCCTGGATGGGGACTAAACTTCGGTGAAATCCGCAGGTGGACTTCGCAAGAAGGGCCGGAACTTCTCCTTATCATCACACTTCATATAGGCCTCGCCTGGACTAACTCGGTTTGCTTTCAACTGTGCCATGATGGAGTCGTCCAACGATTGCATGCCGTACTTTTTGCCGGTCTGGATGGCCGTTGGAATCTGATAGGTTTTGTTTTCACGCACTAAGGCTCGCACGGCATGGGTGGCTATTAGTATTTCCGGACAGACAATGCGGCCGGGGATGTCGATTCTTTTGAGTAAGTTTTGGGCGACCACCGCCCGGATCCCGTCTGCAAGAGTGGAACGAATCTGCGCCTGTTGCTCGGCTGGAAAAACTTCGATCATTCGATCCACGGTTTTTGCGGCGCTCGTGGTATGGAGAGTAGCGAATACCAGGTGCCCGGTTGCAGCGGCTTCAACAGCTAGAGAGATAGTCTCAAGATCGCGCATCTCCCCCACTAAAATGATATCAGGATCTTCACGCAAGGCACCGCGCAGCGCCGAAGAGAAAGATCTGGTGTGCATTCCAACTTCCCGCTGGTTAACAATGCAGGTTTTGCTTTTATGGACAAATTCTATGGGATCTTCGATGGTTATGATGTGGTCTTTACGCTTCTGGTTTGACTCGTCAATAATGGCCGCGAGTGTGGTGGATTTGCCACTCCCGGTTGGACCGGTCACCAATACTAAACCTCTGGGCAGCATGCCCAGCTTGGAAACCACCGGAGGAAGGCCCAATTCTTCAACGCTCAGAATCTCACTGGGAATCTCACGAAATACCGCCCCAATCCCAAAGTTCTGCTGGAAATAGTTGGAGCGGTATCGCGCCAATCCTGGTATTTCATAGGCGAAATCAACGTCTCCAGTTTCTTCGAAGGTTTTGATTTTATCCTCGGGCGTAATTTCGTAAAGCATCCCCTTGAGTTCATCATTTTCCAGTACCTTGTACTTGACACGCTCCATCTCACCTTGAACTCTAAGAGCAGGCTGCTGTCCTGCCACCAAATGTAGGTCGGAAGCTTTCTGCTCATGCATCAGTTTAAAAAATGCATCGATACGGGCCATAGCTCAACTCCGGTTTCCGTGGTAGGTGCTGATTTTATCAAACTTCACAGCCATATGATGATCTTTCTATTCTGCCTTTTCTATTGTAATTAAGGATGGCTTTCTAATCAACGGCTCGAAAGAGGAAATGCAAAAGGCGGGCCAGATGGGTTCGGTCAGCTCAACAATAACTCTCCATCTGCACTCCTTCACGTCAGTGCCAATCCTCTAGCCCGCATATTTCATGAGTTGCAGTCACGAGACCGTAAAACTGGGAACCCGCTTGCGGGACTGAGCGGGGCGCAGCGAGCGCGAAGAAGATGGGCGTCTAACCGGTCAACCGCAGGAAATCGGACCCGAGGCGTACTTGAAAATGCACCAACCAGCGCATTCCCCGTAGCTTGCTGCGGGGTTAGCGAGCGAACTACAATAAAATGGAACCACTTCCTCACATTTCGAATCCCGCTTTAGCGGGACTGCAGCGACTCGACCTGAGCTCGTCGACAGGTCTTGCTGCAGGGAGCTTCAACAGTACGTCGCAGGGTTCGTGGTCCGAGGACGACCGGAGGACGGCCATATTGGCGGTCGCAGTAGGCAATTCATGAAATATGTGGGCTAACTATCCGACGCCCAGGTAGTTGGCATTCGCGCTATGCAATTCTGGGCACTGTTAAACTTGACTCGAGCGTGGTCTCAGTGTCGACGACCGAAACGGACACTAACCTCAGATCTGGCGATCGCGCTCCAGATTCCACTGTACCCAGTCGTTCAAATCCTCCTCCATGGTAAATGAACGCGGCTTAGAAGGAATACCTTCAGAACTTACCGTAATCTGCTGCATTGACTCCACAATGCGAATCCATTCCTCCATGGTCACCCGGTGGGGTCCTGGTACCCTAGTTGGACCTGGGACCCTTTGCACTTCGCTCCCTGGTTCCCCAGGGGCCGCGATCCGGTGGGGTTTACTCACTGCCACCGTACCGCGGTATACCCTGACCATGGCAGATCTATCAAGTTTCACATTCATCCGAAAAACCGTGCCACGCACCCCCACTATGGCATTGTCTGTTTCCACCTGAACGCCTCTGCTGCTGCCGAAAGCCTCTCGGACATTCGCCCAGGTCTTACCCAACATCAAGCTGAAGTGAACGTGGCGTTTGGATTGGGCCGGGTTATATGCGGCACTTACAAGCCGTACGTCACTTTCTTCATCGAACCGTATTATACTTCTGTCGGGGAGTTGGAGTTCCACCCGACCACCTTTCATGGTCATGATTCGTTCACCAGCCAGCACAAAGGCGCCAAGGGGAAGAGCAGACCATGCTCTTTCCGGTGGTGTTTGGCGCCGCACTTCTCCCTGGACAAAGGTTACCCGAACTCGCTCACCCTCTATGGGAAAGACAAAGGAATCCTGGGCGAGGATAGCCGGGCATAACCCCAGCAGCATTGTGGCAAGCAGGAGGACGCTCCAGAACCGATGGCGAGAACTTGGTAGTCGCTTCATTTCGTTAGAGTTCATACCAAACCCGTTCGTCGGTGTGAGTATGTCTTAAAAATCGGAGGTTTAGATGGAAAAACTCCCCTTCTATCAGAACACCCTGAGTTGCTCTTTCAGTTCCCGTATTGACAACAAGGCATCCGCACCTGCAACGGTACCCATGGGCTGAAACTCGCCGGTGCGTTTGTCAGCCACCGTCATCAGATCACGAGTGGTACAAACCATCACAGCGTTGAAATAGGGCAGGTCGGCACGCAAATCGGGGTATGGAGAGGCACTTCCTATAAATTTGGTGGCTAATCCGTCATCGCGGGTGGCCTTGAGCAGGATATCCTCCAGCATCATGGCGTAAGCGGCACGGCTAACTTTTTCATCAGGTCTAAAAGTATGATCCGGATATGGCTCCAAACCTCGTACGCCTATGCGGACAACAGTATCCACGTCATGCCGCAGCACATGTTCCGAAATGTCGGTTGCCGGTGCCATCTTCACCGTCTTTTCAGTTTCCATTTCCAGGCCTGATTTGGGCGCCTTAAAAGAAGTATCAAAGGTCTTGACGCTGAGCTTTTTGTACACTTCTTCCAGTCTGAGCTCTTGGACGAAGAGTGCGGCCACATCAGCACGGGTTATGGCTTCAACCAGGGCGATCTGCTTCCCCACCGTGGTGCCGGGCTTAGCCCGTTCAATTTTCTGCACCAACTCCCAAGCTTCGTTAGCCTCTGCCGTGTATTCCTTATCCAGGTCAAGGACCTGGCGATACATGTTGGCGGCTTTAGAAAACATGAATGCCTGTTTGTAGGCCTCACCCATGAAAAAGTAGGGCGCTGGTGCCTGGTCGTCATCCAGAACAGCGTAGTCGAAGTTCTGCTTAGCATCGTCAAGCCAACCTTTTGGCTGGGTAATGGTGAAAACGCGAATATAGCCTACACGGGCTTGAACCTTATGTTCTGTGCCCTTGGCGTATTTCTTGCCACTCTTCAGGCTGTCGAAGGCCAGCTCCACAGCTTTCGCTTTTTCTTTCTCATCCTTGATCTGAACAGATCTGGCTGCATAAACCAGTCCCATTCCCACATGAGCTGGGCCGTATTTTGGCTCCAGTTCCAAAGCTAGGGTAAATTCTCTTTGGGCTTCGTCAAGTTCCCCCTTTTCGAACGATCTCATACCGTTGATGGCGTGATGTTCGGGGGTGTCCATGACGCTCTCGGGGGCTCGCTTCTTGGCACAACCAACAGATAATGCCAGCGCAAAAACCAGGAGGGTTATCAGTGTCCATATTCTCCACAAGGTATGGCTCTTCATCTCCATATCCTCCTTGCAACCCACCAAACCATGGGTTGCTGCTAGTTTCCTCCTCGCGTTCTATTACTTTGCTCAGCCCGAACAAACTACACCCCACTAGTCCGTTTTGTGAAGCTGTAGTCCATCTGTCATTCTCGGGCCGGTACCAGCTCTAATCCAGAACAACCATTACCCGGCACTTCTGTAGGAAGCTCAAGTTCTCCACTGCGCCCAATATCCTGGAGGCGTCGCTATTGGAAATTACCAGATCACACTTGGCCGGGCCGGTCACCCGTACTACTTTGATGGTCAGGGGTTTGTCTGTCACCCTGTTGTTCGTCTGGGCGGCATTCACGTTCTTGGCATAGCCCACCATGCCTTGCTGCACCGCGAATTCTCGATTTACCATGGCCGACCCGTATACTTCCTTACCACTTTCATCCAAAATCTTCGGCGACATAGCCGGACGCGCTCCCAGGCCTCGGGCATCTAAAACTATCCCAGTGAAAACAAGGGGAGGGAGTGCTTCAGTTCCTGGTGGTGGCATTGGTAACTGAGGATGCCCTTCCGTGGTAATCGGAGGTGGGGGCAGCATCACGTTAGCGAACTCGCCGCTTAAACTCATTACCATTGTCACCTCCACGGAACCGTCACTCATATAGGCAGTATCAACCACCTGGGCATTCCGGACGACTCCTTGAACTGAGGTGCGGATAATGTCGCTCGTCACAATGAAATCTTTGGCCAAGGTCATTGAGTCCACTTGAACACCCTGGGTAAGTTCCAGGAGGTTCCGGCGAGCCACAGTAATGGCTGCCCGCCTGGCCATCGCCCTGGCCTGGGCCATGTTAGCCGGCTTTGCCGGCGGAGCGCCAATTCCCACAGCGGTGACCTTCCCTGTGCTCCAATTGATGCTGCCATTATCGTACACCTGGACCACCTCACCTTGAGCCCAGGCCATGGCAGGCACCATGAGAATTGCCGACACTAATGCGATTACGGCAAAAGCTACAGATTTTCTCATGCGATCCTCCTCTGCTGTTTCTCCGGGCCGGTTCGGTTGACCCAGGCCCACCAAAGAAAATCTAGCACAGATACAGGCAAAAGGCCCGGCATTCAAACCAGGCCTCTTTCCCTGGTTATTGCATATTGCTCATACACAGGTGCTTTATACCTTCTTTGGCCCCAATATGTCAAACCACCAGTGATCTACAACCCTGCCATTTCAGCCATCCCACAGCCTACTTTACCGCTGCAGGAGTGTCGATATTTACAGCCCGTTCCGGGTGAAAAGCGTCCGGAATTGGCTCCATTGGGGCTTTGGCACTGTTCACCCGGCCAACAAATACGTCGGCTCCGGTTGTGGTCCATCCCACCAATTCTCCCTGGTAGCAACGTAGAGGGCTGAGAATGTTTGACTGCCAAAAATAATTAGTACTTTCTAATCTTTCGCTGCAAGTCGGCACCCAAAAAGTGTGTTTGGGCGTGGGCAGGGAACTTTTTGTCATTGACAGGTTAGAAATTGATTTGCTATTATTCACTAAATATTTTGAATCCTTAGACAAGGTCTAATCTTTCTCGTTCCCGAGTTCTCGAAGGTTCCTCCTTCTTGCTTTTGTTGAAGTGGCCAAACCCTTTCAAATAACGACACTGCCACTTGGATGGATATCATGCGCTACTCTCGCCTTTTTGTGTTTCTAGTTTTTCTCCTGGGTCTTTTTCCTCAGAGTGCTTCTAGCCAAACCATTGAAAGCCAAGGCGTTGCCGCCATAGTTCAGGGCAACCTGGACATTTCTCGCGATAAGGCCATTGAAGATGCGCTCCGCAATGCCGTGGAGCAGGCCACAGGCAGCTTAATCGAGAATGAGACCTTGGTGGAAAACTACCAAGTGCTTTCAGACAAGATCTATTCCCAGTCAAGGGGATATGTTCAGTCATATGAAGTGCTCAGTGAAGGGGAAGATCAGGGGCTTTATAGGGTAACCATACAAGCAACCGTGGCTAGTGGGGAACTCAAGAACGATCTGCGCGGCCTCAATATCTTGATGCGCCAGGTTCGGAAGCCGAGGGTTATGGTGCTGTTCGAAGAGAGCATGTCTCAAGGGGTCAACAGCGGCAGATTGGCCGAGGATGCTATCTCAAAAGTGCTTCTCGAGCGGGGTTTCAAGCTGGTGGATGCAGATACTGTCCGCCGCAATTTGGGCCAGGATAAGGTCAGAGGACTTCTGGCAGGTGATCAGAGGGTTGCCGCTGTGATCAGCGATAAATTTGGAGCTGAAATGCTTCTTCTCGGTACTGCTCAGGCTGTCACTAACCAGGTTACCATCGGCGACATAAAAATTAACAGCAATCAAGCTGTAGTTAGTGCAAAGCTGGTCAAAGCCGATACCGGGGAGGTCAAGGTATCTGAAACGCGTCAAGCCGCTAAGCCCCACGTTAATAGTCTCACCGGTATACAGATGGCCCTTAGCGAAGCCAGCGAAATGTTGGCCAATGACATGGTAGACCAGCTTATCCAAATATTCCGAAAAGATGTTTACGATGTGGCCACTGTAAATCTGACCAAGAAGTTATCCAGCTCATCTCTGATAACGCTAGAGGTATTCAAGAGATCTACCAGCGAAACTACACCATGGGGACCGCCGATCTAGAGGTGGAGCTCACTGGCAGTACCCAATCTCTGGCCGCGGATCTCACCACCCGTAGTTTTGGCAACTACAGGTTCAACATCAAAGAATCAACCCATAACCAGCTTAAGGTTTATATCACTCCGACTAATCGCTGATTTCTGCCACAGGAAGAGGAAGATACTGCGCTGGTGGCGATCAGGGAGGCTACCCATGTACACTGTAAGACGGTTTCGATACTTGGCATTGTTGGCAACCATTTTGATCTTGATGACCTGTGCACCTGGCAAGGATAGTTACCGCCAGGGTGAGGAACTGGGTCAGATGGGCAACTGGGAGGGAGCTATAGCCTTCTACAAGGACGCACTTCTCCAAGAGCCTGGCAATAAGACTTATCAGGAGTCTCTGGAAAAGGCTCAACAGGAGGCGGCCAAGAAATACTATCAAAGAGCTTTAAATACCTGGAATAATGCTGCCGTCAAAGATTACCAGGCAGTTACTGCAACCATGGTGAGTCTTGATAAGGCCCTAGAGTTTGATCCTCAGAATCAAGATGTGGTTGGACTTCATCGCCAACTTGAGGCCAAGAAGCAAGAATTGACCCAGAAGGCAAAGGCATCCTACCAAAAGGGCGTTACGGCCCTCAATAACGAGCAGTGGTTGGATGCAGTCAACAGCTTCCGCAAGGTAGACGAGATCTACCCCAATTACGAGGATACTGAAGACAAGCTGGCCAGGGCTGTGGCTGCAGGAAGCGACCAATACTACAAAGAGGGTATCGCTGCAGTGCAGCAAGAAGACTGGAGGGCTGCCTTGAACGCCTTTGGTATGGTCTTGCAGATCGATCCCTCCTACAAAAACACCCGAATGCTAGTGGAGCAAGTCAAAAAGAATGATAACCCTAAATACTTTTTCAGCCGTGCGGCTGAGATGGCAAGCGCCAATGAATGGGATCGAGCCATAGTTTTTTACGAAGCAGCACTTTCATATATTCCGGGGGATCCCAATATCCAGAGTCAACTAGCCAAGGCTAAACTGCAAGCAGGTAGATACTACTTTAATATGGCCAACCAGCATTCCAAGGATAATCGCCTGTACCTCGCTGGCGACGAGTTCCAGAAAGCACTCGCCTACTCTCCCTCACTTCGAAATAGCCCATTCTTCAAGGAATCTCTGAAAAGCTATGCCAATAAGGTTCTAAAACGGGCCTCCCGGTACAAAGAACAGAATAAACATGGCAACGCCCTTGCCTGGTACTGGCAGTTGAACCAGCTTAATCCCCAGCACCAGGAACTATTCTACAAGATTCAGGAGACTGAAGACACCGTCAAAAAACGGCTGAAGAAGGCCATCGCGGTATTCGACTTTTCCAGCCCTTCCTACGACCCAGATGCAGGAACTACCGCCTCTTCCAATCTCATCACCTATCTTTTCAACAATTCCAGTGGTGATATTCGTATATTGGAGCGCCAAGATCTTCAATCAATCCTCAAAGAAATGAATCTAGAGCAAGCCGGCATCGTCGGAAATATGGAGGCTGCCCGCCAGGTCGGGCGCATGACCGGCATTGATATTTTCATCATGGGTAACGTTCTGCTCTACAAAACGGAAAAAGATGAGGCCAAAGGAAGCAAAGTGGCCAAAATTGAAACTGGTACCAAGGTCCAAGATAATCCTGAATACCTCAACTGGAAGGCTCAGCACCCCAATCCCACCCGGGAGCAATTGTCCTCAGCCCCCCCTGCGGTGGTGCAGGTACCGGAGTACCGTTATGAAAACTACACAGTGGGCAAAAACAAAATGCGGGCTGCTTTCCACGTCTACTATAAGATCATCAACGCCAAGAGAGGCGAAATCATTGCGACAGATACCATTAAGCGCAATATAGAGGTAACGGACGAGTGGAATGATGGTATCCCCGAAGCCAACATTGCATACAACCCCCTGGAGTTGCCCACTGAAAGCGAGCTTCTTGAGCAGGTCACTGCAGAAGTAGTCCGTGATTTGGCCTTGGTAGTTCTCAAACCATTTCAGAGTCTGCAGTCCACCTACTTTGATGAGGGGGAAATTCTGAGGCAACGCCGCCGCTATGAAGAGGCCATCGAGAAATACATAGATGCCATCTATGATGAACGCCTCAAGGGCCTAGAAAGCCCTATCAGTAAGAAGTCCATGGAGGTCGTCGACCAGCTTATCAGTAAAAACTGAGCAGCAAGTCCTTCCCTTCTTTGAAGTGATCTAACACGACCGGGCTCTATACAACCAGATTAAGCTAATTCTGGAGCACGTCCAATGGAGATTCTTTCCAAGCGACGCATAGGAGTTCTCTTTTTACTTGTGGTTATAGCAATTTGCGCCCTTCCTTTTCTTTCCTTCGGGAAAGCTCAAATAGTACTGCAATCTGACCTGCGGGCCTCTGACCTGATTCAAGACTCTGGGACAACTCCCTCATTTCATCTCGCTCAAGCAGACAAAAAAATCAGAATAGCAGTTTTTACCTTTAACATCTTGAACCTGGGAGCAGCTGGTCATGACGCTACCATCTCGAACCTTTTCATGACTCTGCTGGATCAGCATCGGATTTTTGAGGTCATGAGCCGAAAAGAGTTGGAGGATAGTCTGCGGCGGGTGGGACTGCAGCAGAGTGAAGACATCTCTGTGGTGCAGACGGTGGGAACAAAGCTGGGGTTGGACGCAATTATATTCGGTAACGTAGAAAAAGTGGGTAGCGCAATTGAGTTTGAGGTGAAATTCGTAGATGTAGCCCAAGGACGGACGCTGCTCCACAGTAAGGAGCAGGCTTTCGGGCATGCAGCCTTGCGACAGAAAGTTGAAGTAATCACCGGGACAATGGTCCAGATTGCAAACCAATATCAACCACAGCAAGCGGTGGCCCGAGAGGAAGTTTCCCCATATCCGGCACAACCCATCGGTCTCCAGGCCAGGGGGGGGTCCCAAAGGGTTGTGCTTACCTGGAATCCTAACTCCGAAACTAATCTTCGCGGCTACAAGGTTTTTCGGGGCACTACTCCCGTGGGACCATTTGCCAAAGTTGCCAGTGTCAAGAAAAGCACCTACAGCGATATCGATTTGGAAAATAATCGAACCTACTATTACAAGGTACAGGCTTTCAATCGGGTTGGCAGAGAGAGCCCAGCGTCTGCTATTATTGCTGCAGAAACTGCCCCCAGTCCATTTAGCCCCATTATCTTGGATGCTACACCCCTTATCGGCGGTATTAGAATCCGTTGGACCACAAATCCACGCAAAGGCGAAGACGGCACTCAAGTGGCAGGCTTCAAGCTCTACCGTGCTACTGAGCCTGAGGGTGAATACCTGTGGGTGGGATCCATCACAGCAAAAAGCGAAAAGATGAGCGAACTTAGAGTGAAGAAATTAGAATACGAAGATTCAGGACTCGGGGACGGAGCCAAATACTACTATCGTCTTACTGCCTTCAATGACAGGGAACTCGAAAGCGACTTCTCCAGTACCCTCGAGGGCAGCACCATAGATAGGCCTACGGGTCTGCAGGCCACCGGCGAGATGATTAGAGAGATCCATCTGCAGTGGCATCCCAGTCCTTTTAAAGAAATACAGGGCTACCGCCTCTACAGGAACACCGCCCAGGATGGCACCTTTGAGCGAATCGGGGAATTGCAGAGCAAGACCGAGACCACCTATATCGATCAACAGAAGCTGGCCGATGCAGTCACTTATTATTATAGGATGACCGTTTACAACAAAGAGGGGCGCGAAACCGGCCTCTCTGAGATCGCCTCCGCCACTACAAGGGGTAAGCCGCCAATTCCCGAAGGGTTGAGTGCGCAGGGTGGTCTGGTCAAAAGGGTAGATCTATCCTGGAAGGTGCGCCCGGAAAAGGAGGTGGAGGGGTACTATGTTTTTTGGAACAACTCCGAGTCGGGTGAATTCCAGCAGATAGCCAAGATTAAAGGGAGAGACAAGACAAATTATGCGGATAAGGGAAATCGCAACCGTCCTTTGGACGACAACACCACCTACTATTACATGATTACCTCTTACAACAAGGTGGACGTCAATAGTGACCCCTGTCCTGTGGTCTTGGCCACAACCAAGCCGAGACCACAACCGCCTACAGGTCTTAACGCTCAAGGTGGGCTGCCCGCTAAGATTCCACTCGCTTGGAATCCAAACTCCGAAACAGATATAAAATACTACCGCCTGCAGCGCAAGCAGGCTGGAGGAAAGTTCAAAGAAATAACCAAACTGGACTCAGACAAGAATCAGTATGAGGATGGCAAACTGGATCACGGCACCACCTATTTCTACCAGCTCCAGGCCGAGGACAAAGACAAGCTGCGGAGTGATTTCTCCGGGACCGTGGAAGCCACAACCAAACCCTTGCCCCAACCACCCGCCGGCCTCGAAGCCAAAGGTACTGCAGCCGGGTTTGAGCTCCAATGGAAGCCCAATCCAGAAAAGGACATAGTAAAATACAAGATCTACGTTCGATCTTTTCTGACAGACAAAGAAATAGGCAGCACTGAAGCGACCAACTTCACCATAGATACACTGAAGCCCGACGCGGAGTATACCGTAAGGGTAACAGTGGTGGATCAAGACGGTCTGGAGAGTAAGAAGAGCGACGCTGTTAAGGTGCGTACATTGGGAGAGTAAGCAGTGTGTTGATTGCGGATTGCGGAATTTAGGAAAGAATAGGGCACAGAGCAGAAACTAGGCACTAAAGGACTAGGCACCAAAAAGAAGGAGTCGGGAGTTAGAATCAAGAATCCAGGTTTCAGTGTTCAAGTATGAGTATCCAGGTGTCAATTTTTGCCTTTTGTTTTTTCTTGCTGACACCTGACACCCGACACCTAAAACCCTGAGAAATGACGGCGAAGGCAAACTAGGGACCCGCTTGCGGGCCTGAGCGGAGCGTGGCGAGCGCGAAGAAATGACTCGAAGTATCTGTGGGAGCGGCTTTCCAGCCGCGATCTTGCGGTTTCAACGAATTGAACGAATTCAACGATTTTAACGATTTGACCAATTGACGCTATGCTCTATGCCCCTAAACACTGACAAACTCCAGATCGGGCAAGATTACGCAGGTGAGCTGGTTGCCGTACACGGCTCCGGTGTCTATGCCAATCTTGTTGGGGAGCACCAGGGGTTTTACAAAGGGGGTATGGCCGAAGATCACTCGTTTGCCAAAATCCTCTTCCGAATAGATGAATTCCTCCCTGATCCAGACCAAGTCTTCTGAAGTCTGATTTTCCAGGGGGACCCCATGCCTGAGTCCGGCGTGCACCATGATATAGTCGGCGGTCTCGTAATAGGGGTGGAGTTCCTGCAGAAAACCGCGGTGATGCTCTGGTACCAACCGATTTAGAGCCTCCTCATCTAGCACGCCCTCCCCACTGCCCCAGTAGTTCTCAATTCGCACCAGATAGCTTTTGAGAGTAGATTCACCGCCGTTATAGATGAATAAAGCTCGGTCAACTCCAGACAGGAAATCCATGAACATTTCCTCGTGGTTCCCCTTGAGAAAAATGGTATCAGCATAGGCCTTCTTGACTCGTAAGAGGTAGTCCAACACCCCGCTTGAATCTTCACCCCTGTCTATGTAATCACCCAGGAAGACAAGTTGATCCACCCCAGGGCGGGGGTCGATTCTGTCCCATAACAACTCCAGTTTATCGAGACATCCGTGGATGTCACCTATAACAAAAATACGCTCTGGAAAACTCATTACATCTCACATCCACTGAAAAAGTCGGGCCAATCTCCGCTCGTCGAGTCGATGGATTCCTTCTTCCTGAGCCATGCTGATAGCCTCACGAAATTCCTCCGTTGTAATGGAGCGTCTCAGCTCAGGATACTCTTTAGCCTCACCACAGGGTCGATACTGACTCATCACATTGACGTAAGTGTTTCTGGATACTTCGTTGGCGAGATACCGCATGATCTCCCGGGTACTCGCTAGCCCATCAGGCATTACCAGGTGGCGAATCAGCAGGCCCCGTTGTGCTACCCCTGATTGGTCCAGAGTCAGGTCTCCCGTCTGTCGATGCATCTCTTTTACAGCCGCACATACCTTGTCGCGATAATCCGGTGCCGAACAGAATTGAGCGGCTACTTTTGAGTCCCAAAACTTAAAATCCGGCATATAGATATCAAAAATACCATCCAGCAGTCGCAGTGTATCCACCTCTTCATAGCCGCCACAGTTGTAGACAAGAGGGACCTGCAAACCTTCTTCAATCGCCTCAGGCAGCGCCTCTAAAATCTGAGGCACCATATGGGTGGGGGTTACAAAATTAACGTTGTGACATCCACGCCGCTGAAGGTTCAGCATCATCTGAGCCAAGTCACCTGTAACTACAGGGACCCCTTCGGACAGATGGCTGATTTCGTAGTTCTGGCAAAATATGCAGCCCAGATTGCAGTGGGTCATGAAGATCGTCCCGGAACCTCCACTGCCAACCAGAGGATCTTCCTCACCAAAATGGGGACTATAACTCGAGACCACTGCCTGTCTCCCGGTCTTACACACGCCAACTTCATCTTCCAGACGATTAACCTCACAGTGTCTTGGGCAGAGCCGGCAGTTTTCGAGAATCCCCAGAGCAGATTCAATCCGTTCTTGAAGAATGCCTTCGCTGTGTGTTTTGAGGTAACTTGGTTCCATTATCTATCTCTCAGGCTCGAACTCTAGCCCGGATAATTCTTATTTTACCTTGCACCTCTACCGAGAGCAAATTTAGTTAATTGGTCAATTCGTTGAAATCGTTAAAACCTTTGAAACCGTTGGAACCGTTAAAATCGTTGAATTCGTTAAAATCGTTAGATCGTATCTGGAAGCCGCTCCCACAGGAGAGTCCTTTTCTTCTTTCTTATTTTCTCTGACTTCCGACCTCTGCTCTCTAATC
>WOR8_10002768_pt1 | contig 17194 bp, 46 predicted proteins | sample DeeMarSeWOR38_10_FD_19890 | JGI IMG/M metagenome (IMG submission 19890)
TAAACCTCACAACTAGAACAACCAGAGGTCTGCGGACAAGTGTCATCGCACCATGAATATGGGCAACTAACTTCTTGTCTCACTTTACTCATGCATTGTTCTAGCAACATGGTTTTGTGGTATGATTTGCTCATAGTTTTAGTTAGAATGACCATACTCGCTCGCCATTCTCATTAGTGGAATGATTTTGCCAGACCTGGTCTACATTCTCACGATCAGAGCCGTCTTTACTACGACGATCGAGCTTGTCTATAAGACGCTCAATATAACGATCGTTTTTGTAAACCAGCGTACCAGCGCTGTTCTTATTAGCCATTATAATTCTCCTTTCATAGGCTAGGTTTTAGTTTGTCCTCATGTACTCATATAAGACCACGATAAGGGAGTGGGGAGAGCTACCAGGCCAATTCCTGGTATGAGCTCTCCCCCCATGCTACAGACTCGAGGTCTGATATGAACACATGAAGTGTTCATATTAGCTAATGCGTTTTTCGAAGATTGACATCCAACGCATGAATTCACGTTTATGGTATTTCTTGTAATTACCACCAAACTTCATCATCCATACACGATATGGAAGATTCTGTTTATTTAACCAATTTTCTATCCAAATAGCTCTAGCAATCCAGCCTAAAGCTGATTTTTTCCAGAATATTGGTAATGGTATGTTGATGATTTCTGCAATAACACATATAGTGCATGTTATTACATCACATGATTCATTAGAAATACCTTTGAAATTCAAGGTTTTGATTTCTTCAATTAATTCTTGAATTTCGCCTTTAACATAACTAAATTTCATTCCTGTAGTAGGAACTTGATTAGTAAATAACATAATATCACCTTTTAAAAATTAATCAATATACCAGGATTGTTGTTAATAAAATATTTGCTATCATTATCTAATATAAGACCTTCTATACTAGAATTAGCTTTATCACCAGCATAGAAATTAAACGAATCAAATACATAGATATAGCTACCTAAGGTTTTCTTAGTAGCTTTCATTAAATCATATTGTCTATTAGTCCAAAGATGAATATTAACATAATATTCTTCTTTAATAGCAATTAACTGATTTAACAAATTGATATTTAATACTTGTTCAGTATTATTATCAATTAATTTAGCATACCAATCCCATAAAGAAGAACTATTATCATATGATAAATTATTATCTTTTTGATATCTATATAATTCTTCTTCAAAATAATTACTAATTAATGTACCATCAAAATCAACAAATATATCTTTAATCATAATAATAGCCTCCTTTCATAGAATTTAATACCTGGGGTGGCATACCCCCCTCCCCCTACCCCCCTATGGTATATTATAAAAATTTAATATCATTCTTATAAAATCATAATTTTAGTCAATTTTATCAATTTTAACAAAAAATCATTAAAATCATAAAAAATCACTAAAATCATAAAAACATCAAAAATGATAAAAAATAATCATAAAGAGGGGGGGGGCTATAAAAATATTAAAAAACTTTATATATACCTTCCAGTATATAGGGTCCCCCACACGATGTTATTGGCCAAAAATTAATGTTCGACCATGATGAATTAACAAACCACTGTTATAATTGAGGCCCTATATTTTTTGACGGGCCTAGAGGAGGGTACGACCACGATGGTGGAAGTAAATATCACTGTCGAGGCTAATGATGACGCCCGACTCCAGGATTTATTAACCCATATCGTCATGGAAATCACTGATAGGGAGTACAGATTTAATGAATTAAACAAATTGAGAAAAGTCGATATGAATTGGGTCTATCTGGACGAGGGTAAATATTCATGGTCTAGAAACGACAGAACCTAAATTACACTACTCTATATTATCCTACTAAACCCGGTTCTCGGGAGGGATTAAAATTTTCAAATTTTCCCTTGACAAATCCAAATTAATGCTTATTATATAAATAAGGAAGGAAAGAATTATGGACTATTTAAAGGTTGAGGAACTTAAACCTTATTATACGTACAGGATACATGCTAGAAACGGGCGCGTTGGAATATGGCGCCCTGAAAAGGGCGATTTTTTATTGTATAGGGTCAAATTTAATGACCACTACACGTTTGGTGAATATCATTGGGATCTGAGTGATAGCTTTGGTACGGCCAAACCACTAGAAGAGTTAGAAAAAAGCCCGTTTACAGCTGAAGATATGGAATATGTAGAGACAACTTGGGAAGAGGCTGGCTTAGATAAACCTAAGTGGGCCCATTATGATAAATTTATAAGAAGACCCAAGGAAAAAGAAATGCTTAAATACTTAAAAAAGTGGGAAGATAAAATAAGCGACCCACATCCTAAGGAGGCTCCTTAATGGAAGAATCAACATTTAATTTGAAAGCAACAAGTGCGGCAATTATTATTAATCAGGACATGTCAATGGAAGTTATTCTGCCAAAGCTAGAAGACGGTGAGAATGTAGATCTGGTGGAAAATCAAAACATTTTTATATCCATGGCTATTGCTTCATTGGCGGATAGTGAGGATTTTAGAAAGTTGGTGTCGGCTCGTGTGGATACTATGCTAGAAGCAGCGGGTGCTATGGCCGAAGATGATAAAAATAACCCACCTATCACACCCTGTGATGGAGGATGTTCGGGAGGTTGCTGTGGACATCAGAGTTGAGTGTGAATATTGTGGCGTTGAACTAGATATCGTTTGGGAAAGAACTGATAGGGGTACTGTTTGGGTAGCTGTAGAGCCCCATACATGTGAGGACTGGCCCTTAAACACAGAGGATGAGAGCGATGGATCTTAGAAATGCACATATATTTTTTAAAGGTGTGCTGGTAGTGTGGCTAGCAGCAGCACTCATATTTGGTTATTTTAGCTGCCTGTGGGTAGGACACATAGTAGACTACATTACAGGATTTTGGCTATATGGGTTTCTAGCTGGCCTAGCAGCTACATCAATAATGACAGGACTTGTCTGTTGGATAGGTAAGAGTATAAAACTATGAAAATTAAATTAATATTATGTGGTATAGTATTATTACTACTATTGAGTGCCCCAGTACTAGGTTTGGATATACCACCAAAATGGTATGAGAATAGAACATTTGAGGTGTATACACTAGGTGGTATGTGGTATGATAATATGAAAGTAGTTGGCATAGTGGGATATGCCGGCGCTACCATGATAGAGTTTGAAGATCAAGATGATAAGAACATTAAAATCATAATACCAGTACACAGCATTAATAGTATGGTAGTAGAGAATAAAGAACACTAATATAGTAATATAGTAATATAGGAGTAGTATTATGAAACTAATATGGAAAAAGAAATTATTTTGGTATGAAGAAACGGATGGCAACAAGTTATATATCCATCCTCTACTAGCGTTTGTAAGTATAGCAGCGGCTTTCATGTTAGGACTAGCTATAGTACTGTAATTATACTATATTATAGTATCATGGTCGTAACGGACATAGTATTTCGTGTGTAAGGAGTATATCATGAAGGAATATCAGTTTATAGTAATAGAGTTTACATTAATATGCATACTAGGAATAGCTGGTGTGATAGTGATGTGGCTGCCTAAGATATTTGATAAATTAAGTTGGATTGATCTACACGTAACATTCTAATGATACTAGACTACTTATATAATAGTATATATACTATATTATATCCATATGTTACGTTATATAACGTAGCAGTGTTTAGTAGTATAGTACTAGTAGTGTTAGTGTTTTGGATATTTTGGGGTAGCATCGAGGCTAGAAACAAAGTTTTTCAGTTTCTAGGTAAGGTTAATAGTAAATGGAAATCTTGAGTCAGTATAAAGGTAAGAGTTCTCATGGCTATTATTGGTGTGGTGTTGATGGTAAACTACAATACAGTGCTACACTATGGAATAGTATACCAGAGGAATTCTTTTATTATACACCCTATACTAAATGGTGGAATGTACAATGTGAACTTGATTGGTATAGAATGCGTAAAGAATACAGAGGGTTAAAAGGGGATATAGAACCAGGATCAGCATAGTCCTATATTATATTCCCCCGCCCGCGAGGCAAAATGGACAAAGACGAAGTTAAACTGTTGAAAACTATGATAATCCTATATGTCTTGTTTTTAATAAATGAGTTTTTACAGTGGTTAGCCTTTGTAGGTATCTGGGCCGACATAATTTCAGAAGACCTAATTGGCTGGATTAATAGGGTAATATAGCTGTTATAAACCCTTCATAACACTGGGTTTACGAGAATCATGGTCGTTCTCCGGCCGTTTCGGCGGAAAACTTAAAAACAATACCTTCGAATATAAGGACGTAAAAAATGAAAAAATGGGTGGAAATCTTGATAACATTGGTGTTATCTTTAATAACATCAATAATAGCCGGCCTAATAGTTTACTGGTTGACAGAAGATGATAAGATTGTTAGTTTAGCGATGGTATTATCAATGTTGGCATTGGCTGTGTTATGGACAGGAGCATTAAGAAAATGATTGATTTTAGAAAGTTAGCAGAAGCTGTAGGACAGGTGGTGGTTATATTTGCTAGTGCTGGTATTTTTCTAGGAACGTTAGTAGCAGCAGAAAAATTATTTGGTATTATTGCAGCAGGTATAATCGGCCTAGGTTTTATATTTTTAGCTTTAACAATTGCTTATTATATTCGATTGTTAGGGGAATCAGATGAAAAACAAACTGATAAGGCTGATTCAAAATAATTTAACAGACGACCTGTTAAAACCTAAGTATCGAAAAAGAAAGGGAAAATACGCAGGTCATTGTTATGTAGCTACAGAATGCTTTTATTACATGTATGGTAGGTGGTATGGCTGGAAACCGTATTGCTATAGATACAAAAATGGTGAGACCCACTGGTGGTTGCAGAAAGATTCCGAAATCATTGACATTACTGCTGAGCAATTAAAACCTGGATTTGATTACAGCAAAGGTCATAAACAATTCTTTGTTAATTATCCATCAAAACGTTGTGAAACACTGGCCAAAAGAGTAGATGCTGAAATAAGAAAAGATACTTTCGTGGGGGCTGCTGAGGTAGTACATAAAGAACTAAATACATTGAGAAAAGTTATATTTGAGCAAGCCCAGGAAGATTATAATAGAATAAAGAAAATACTACGGAGGAAAAAATGAGTTTACAGGAGTTTATGGATAGGGAAAGATTAAAAAATATGGCTGCCCAGATGATGAAAGAAGATTACGATATGGAACCCAGGGAAGAGATTCTAGAACCAGTATCAGAAGATCTCTTAGCTCTGTTAAAAGATGTAATGAATGTGCTTAGAGATTTCAAAGACGATAAGGCACAGGGCTCTATAATGGTGTTTGATGTGTTGATGCGCGCTATAATAGCCCAAAACATCTTAATAGAATTAATGTCAGAAAAACTAAGGAATAAGGATGATTAAATGGTGGAAAATAAGGGACTTCTTTAGAAGTATTCGTCCTGGTATTAAAAGCCTAATTACATGGTTCCCCGTGATCTGGAAGGACCGCTGGTGGGACCATTCTTTTTTATATTCGATACTTAGAAAGAAACTGGAGTTAATGGAGGAGGGCTTTAGATTACATGGAATGGGATTGCACAGTGAAATGGATGCAAAAAATATGAAAAAATGTATTTTGTTACTTGACAGATTGATAAATGATGCTTATATTGATTACAGTAAAGGGAATAACATTCGAAATTCATTTGAAAAAGAAGAAATGATGATCGAGCAGGATCTGGACTTATTATTTAACATAATTAGAAAACATATAAGGACTTGGTGGGATTGATGAAAATCTCAGAAACTCATAGATATGAAGTACACACACCAGAAGGTGAGATAGCAGGAGCTATCTACGTACGTAAACATTTTAACGGCAAACCTACTATGATAACCAATCTAAAAGTCCGAAAGGCTTATAGATACAAAAGATTAGGATATGGTAAGAAGCTGGTACAGATGGTAGTAGACAAATACGGGGATGAAACCCTCAAACTAAGATACTACTCGTATAACCCAAAAAAGCTTCCAGATCCGAAACTTAGGAAATTTTATGAGAGTTTTGGGTTTAGAGGACCTAAGGATATGAAGACGTTAGTCCGAACGCCAAAGGAGAAATAATGGGTAAGAAAAAAAGACAACAGTTGTCAGTAGATGTGGCAAAAGCTATCTGGGAAGAATATTCTAATATTATTCTAGAAAAATTCACCTGGAAACTCGCACAGGCAGTTGCTTCCGGTGAAATGGATGCTGTGCGCGCTGTCGGTAAAGAGATGAACGAGTTCAAGTTTGATTTTAACAGGAGTAATAAATGAACTTTGAAAACAGACTTTGGAAAATAGATATAGAAAATCTTTGGTGGAATGAAGATCGTATTAAAATACGAAATTCATTGATAAATCATTTCAGATCAGGCGGCGGCCCGGCCCATCTTACTGGTATCAAAGGACACGGTAAGTCTACTCTAGCAGCATATCTGGCAAAAAAGTTAGGCGCCACAACTTTCAGAATGGTAGACTCAGAAGAAGACCACATGCATGAATTTAATTGTGGTATGTTGATTATTGACGAGGCTCAGAAACTATCACAAGAAGAGCGTAAAGAAATAATGAATAAAAATAGAACAGTGTTGATGGTTTCAGTTATTGATTTATCAGAAGACGGCTATAAGCTGGTTCATGAAATAAAGCCCCTGACCAATCTAGAAATTAAATCATATATTAACTATCAAAAATCATTAGATTATTTCACCCCTGGTGCTATTGATGAGGTATATAAGGCATCTAAGGGCGGTCTGCGTTTAATAAATTTGATATGTAGAGAAGCTCTTAATAGAGAAGATATATTGATAAATAGGAATATTATAGCTGAAGTTGCTAAGAAAAGATTTAAATTGAGGTATTAAAATGATACTATACAGATGTGACGCTTGTGGCGAAGAATTTCACGAGTCCAAAGGAATGATTAACGGTAAATATTCTGGATCGTTACCTAACGTAACCTTCCTGGAATTGGAGGAATACCCAAAGGCAGGTACAATAAAGAAGGTGTTTAGCGTTCGGAAATCAATAACGATTTATGATGTGGTTCTGGATGAAAGTCATAGACACAAACAAGAAGTAGTTGTCAATAAAGATTTATGTGAGAGCTGTGTAAAGAAGCTCGATGGAGGTTTGTATGCGCAAAAAGTTTAGTCCCTGGAAAAATATTTTATTTATAGCTGGTGCGTTGTTAATAGCTTTGTTATTCGTAGCAGTATCTAACGCTACAACTATAACAATTGAGAATTGTGAAATGGGAACATGGGTAGGTGGTGTTAAATGGATATGGAAAGACGGTAAAAGAGGTAATTACGTGGGGTCTGATTATGTAGATGTACCAGAATTAGAATTAAAAAATGTGGGGTCTAAAAAAGTTGATTTAGAGCCCGGAGACTACGCCATCACACATTATCAACCAAGAATGGCTTTCAGGATGGCTGATGGAATGGTAATGATTATACCAGCAAAAATACTTGATTTTAGAGAGATAACAGTAACAGATAAACCAGCAACATATTATTTTGGATGTGAATAATGTATTGGTATAAAATAGTCGATAAAGATCCTAAAGGTAATTTTAAAGCATTATTCCATGGAGTAGGTGGAAGCAGGGACCTTCCTGTGGGTGAGTGGGTCAGATCAGAACAGAAAATAGTTAGGGATGGTTCTTCAGGAACTGAATATTTATCTGGGTGGCATGTAATGTACGACCTAGATGGATGTAAGTCTTATCTATCCAAATTCACAGATAAAACTAAGAAAAGAGTCATAGTAGAGGTGGATGTTAAGGGTAAGATATGGTCTAAAGAGCATAGCCCTAGTGATGTCTACCTATGTGAATGGATTAGAATTATAGGAGAGGTATAATGTATGAGTGGCTAGTCTGCCCCATTCAAGGACGACAACTAAAAGATGTTAGGGAAGAGGATATAATCGGCGATTTTAGATTTTGTAACACTTACAGAGGCGGCGGTGGGTATGATCAGTTTCCAAAAATCGCTAAGTCCCGCGGATTATCGTGTACTGGTGATATTGGTTTACAGTTTGTTGTTCAGCTCTTTGGCTGTCATCTAGACTGTCCATATTGTTATGTAACTAGAGATGGCATTAACGGAAAGCACGTTAAGTATACCACTGAGGAGCTAGTAAACTGTTATTACTGGGCTTTTGTTAATAGGCCTGCCGGAGTTTTCCATCTCATGGGTGGAGCACCAGCTCTGTATCTAAAATACTGGACCGAGATTAAAATAGGACTAGACCCAGACGTGATATTTCACAGCGACTTGTTATTAACAGAGGGTGATTACAACATATGGCCCTTTAGAATAATCAAAGATCGTAATACCTTATTGGCGATAAATATCAAAGGGGTTACGAGGGCTGATTATTATAGAAATACAGGTAAGGAACTAGATACCCACTTGTTCTGGAGAAATCTAGAAATAGTCCAGGAATCAGGAGTAGGTTTTTATTTAACATTCACAAATCCCGACAAAAGATTTCTGGAAGAGTTCAAAGCCCTATTAACTAAACGCTGTGGTGAGAATATACTGAAAGACCATTTTGTTATAGACCTAATAGATTACAAGGCCTTAGAATGAAGAAATCTAATATGAGCGACTACATGCGTGAGGAAATGTGGGTGGATAGAATGCGCGATACTATCCATAAATGGGAGTATTTGCAGGGTATTGAAGTGTCACAGGATATTCAAGATGGTATTATAGAGTTCATGCAAAAAAAAGTCAGAAGAGGTATTAAAAACGGTACTTTAATAAAAACATTTATGCAGATTGCAGTAACTGCGTTAATTTATATAAAGATGAGGAGTATTGATAAATGAGAACATTAGAATATTGGGATGATGATAATTTGACTTGGTCAGGAATAGAATGGCCGGCTGTAGTTTCTGGTATGGTGGTAAGGATGTACGAAGAGGATGGAACTGCAATTTCAGATGGAACTGGAGTTTATGAAATGAATGTAATCTCTGATGCATATCAACAGACTATCAGTGGTGTTGATGGTATTTGGACTATCAATGTAGCTGATCCAGACCCTAATCCAGTTCCCAGGCAACCAGAATAATGTAATCTTTAATTATTTAGAGGAGATCATGGATAGTATATTTGATTTGTATTTAAGGAATGATATAATGAATCGATGTGAATCTTTTTTCGATGAGTATCTAATAGAGCAAGGCGTTCCTGAGGAAAAACTAACTGAGGAAGATCGTAAGCTAGTGGAACAGCAGGTAGACGCTATATTAGATATGATCACAAGAATACACCTTGAAAATGAGGGTAGTGAATTGACTCAGGCAAGTGAGGTTATAGATAAATTAATTGGTTTTTGTGTAGTAGCTAAAATGAATGAAGCAAGATTATGTAGATTGTTAAACGAAAAGGGAATATAAAAATGGGAATGTTTGATAATATAAAATGTGAGTATCCTTTACCAGATGCTAATGTTCAGGATGAAGTCTTTCAAACCAAAGCCTTTGGTGATGGCTTTACGGGCGGTTTTTTGGATAACTATACCATCACGAAGGATGGTAAATTAATACGACACAATGTTGTTTATGAAGTTGTGCCCGAAGAAGATCGTCCCTATTATGGGACGCCAGAATGGAAAAATCCGCTTCTACAAGTATGTGGTTCTATGAAGGCAGTGCCTGCGGGGGATGAGGATATAGAATACCACGGCTTTATGAACATGTATACCACTGTTGATGATGAGTGGTATGAATACGAAATCAAGTTTACCGATGGTAAAATTGGAAATATTAAACGGATTTATAAGGAGTATGGAAAATGAAAAGATTTTTAGCGATTATTTGTATTATTGGAATGTTATTGTTAGCTGGTAATTCTTTAGCGTGTGAGGATTGTAATTATGAACGGCCAAAAGAATTCATGTATGCAGAGACTTATGGAATTAAGTATTTAATGGCGGACGAGTTTGATATGAACTTTACAAACTATGTGCTTTGGTTTGCTGAACCACCTTATTTTTTGGCTATTATGCCAATGAAAGGCAATACACCTTCATATGAATTAGAAAATTGGTTCACAGCCGGAGCAGTTTTTGTAAGTATCTTAGAAAGGTATTAAAAATGGGCGAAGTTTCAGAATTTAAAAGATGTAAGTGTGGTTATAGTATTATAGTATATACAATAGAGTATATGTTTAATAAACCACCTCGTTATAGTTATTTTGATGGACATTCAGGAGATTACCAGCAGTGTTACATCTGTCCAGGTTGTAAGGATAGATTAGACTATTTAAATTTGGAGGGATAATGTCTAAATATAAATCAGAAAAGTTTGGTGATAATAAATGGAAGATTTGGGAACATGATAACGGTTTTAAAAGACTTCTATGTGTAATGACTTCTGATGATATTCTAGAATTATTTAATGAAACAGTACCACGTACAGTAGAGGAGCCTTTTCTAGAAGGAGATACTAACTGTAAACATGCCTGGCGTGTGTGGGGATTTAATGGTAATTTTTTACAATGTAATCATTGTCCAGCTATGAAGAAAATAGTCAAATTAGTTCCGCGGGAATATAAACATGGATAGCATATTAAAAAATTATATGGACGATCAGCAAGTTGAACGTATAGCTCACATAGTTATGAGAAACTTTGAGCGTTTAACCGGAATTAAATTGACTAAGGATGAGCAGGAGTTTACAATAATGATTTCTAAATCTACTTTTGAAAAATATACAGTAGATCATAAAGAGAACATATATGTAGCAGGAGAAAAATCCCAGGAAAAATTACAAGATTTGTTGGATCAATTTACCGATAAGCTGTCTACTATAATAGTTCATTATATCTATTCTAGATTAGAGGCTTATATTCTTTACAAACAAGTCAAAACATTACAAGGAAAGGATGAATAATGGGAATGATGGAATTTTATACTGATAGAGAAGCGGTTGAAGCTTTATTAGAAGCAGACAGAACTCGAGATCAGATTATAGAAATGCTAAGAAGATTGGATAATTATATTTTCTTCCTAAAATATTTTATAGCCACTGGCGAGGCTTTAGACCCAGATGTTATTGATTTACCGGAGGATGATGATGACTGATAGTATGACTAAATTTAACCATAGAATGACAGCAGAGGAGAGTATATCTAATTTTATACTACACCTTGAAGAATCTAGCGGCGGCCCTCTGTCTGACGAACATAAAGAATGGTTATACAAAAAAGGTGAAGAAATTTTTGATACTTATTATATAGACCACATTGCCAATATAGTCTTGGCCTCTCAAGAAGATAAAGATATATTAACAGCGTATTTCGATGAGGTTCAGGCTACTCTAGGTAGTATGTTTGCACACATAATGCTTATTGAATTTAAACTGCATCTTATAGTAGATGGATAAATAATTTAACCTCTATTTAAATAGGGAAGATTAATATTTTTTGATATCAGTATAAACGCTGATATCAGGGGCGTTAAAATCCACTGAAGGAGGCGCCAAATTGAAACTCTGGGCACAGGCTTTACTGTTAATGTTTTTAGCAGTTTTTGGTTGTGCCACCGCGGCAGGAAACAATGATTTTGGTTCTTGCCCAGACCAGGATGTTTGGGTCTACATAAAGCATTCAGATCCTTGGCACAGACCATGTATAGTGATCGTTCATATACCGAAACATTCTTTGCTAGCAGATTTTGAAAATGCCCCATCAAAGGATGTCAAAGTAATGGGCGAAGGAAGAGCAGGATTTGGATTAACCCAATTTACTGGATTTCACGTTGTTGTGTTAAAAAAAGGGTTTCTTAATGATCCCGGAAATTACACAACAAGGCCGCCTAAGAAAGTCAAGATTGAAGCAGATAATATAAAAACTTGGTACGTTAACAGATGAAACTTTGTTTGCATCAATGGATAAGGCCTAAAGGGCCGTATGTAAAAGTAGAGGGGGTTGGTAAGTGTGAAGACTGCTTACCACACGAGGACAATAAATATTGTAGATGTTATTGTCCGATAACAATAACGACCGTAGAGGTCAAGGAAAAGGAATAGAATTATGCCATACACATTAAAGGAAAACAGAACAGAAAGAATGAAGGCTGCCATTGCAGCATTGGTAGATGATATTAAAGTTAAGGGTGATTTAAATTATACCGTTTGTGAAATAGTTGGACAATTATGTTTACGTGATGGTGGTATTAGCTATACTAGCACTAGTAATTGGATCGATGGTGTTCATGGTGCTGAAGCAGAACTTAGACGTAGACTTCTTGGTCCTTATGAAGATTTGAAAAAAGAGCAGAATGGAGATGTCGAGAGCTTTGTTGAGCTTCTTGCGACAATGAAATAATATGACAGGTGATAATGGTATATGGTTTGTAGCTGGAGCAGGACTTGGATTTTTTATGTCCGTGTTTATTCTAGATAAATACTACAGCGATCTTATGAAGAGGGTTATAGATGAAATTCATAAGGGATATAATCAAGCCATAGAAACATTAAAACTTAAATATGAAAAAAATAATAACGATAATAATTAGTATTATATTATTAATGGCCAGCACAGTATATGCTGAAACAGCTATTTCATTTAGAGATGAGCATTATAATAAATTAATTATTTTATGTGAAGATGGATATAGAGATAAGAGTACATCAGAATTATATGAGTGTATCCTGAATGAATTTTATGGATTAAACAAAGTCATAGATTATTTAGTAGAAACAGAAAGAGATACAGAAGATTGGAATGTTTTAATGGAATTATTCTACGAACATAGTTGGTGGGATTCCTATGAAACATACGATTTCATGGCGATACATCTAGACTTTGAAGAATATCTAGAAGGAAAGATAGAACAATGATACAGGGCTGGGAGCATTTAGTCTTAGCATTATGTATAACATACATTTTACATTATGTAATTAACAAGAATAAAAAAGCTAAAGCTCAGGACGAACGTATAAACAGAGATCCATACGTTCAAGAAGATTGGGATGATTATCTAGCAAAATTATGCCGCATCACGAAAAAGAATGCTCATGAATTAATGATGATCGCGGCACAAGAAGCAGGCTTGAATCATAATAAAGATAAAATAAGCCAGGACTTTAGGGTGTTCATCCAAACTGGAGAGCTCCCAGGATATGTAAAAAGATTTTTGGAAAAAGGAAAGGAACATATAGATGCTATTGACGAGGGACCTACTCTCAGGAAAGACCAGATTCCTCCAGCATTTTAACAACTGTTTTAAAGGAGAAGGTTATGAAAGAAACAATTTATTTGATAGGACAGATTTCGGTTGATAAGAAGGAAACCTACGAATGGCGCAAGAACATTAGAAGATGTTTTGCTTCAAAGCCTGATTGGGAAATTATCGACCCATGTAACAATGGATTTAATCAGCAGGTGCTGGCCAACGCCGGAGGCGACCCGAAACGACTGAAGGTGTACAAAACTCGAGGTGTTGAGTTATTAGTACCTAAAGATTATTCCTACGTCAGAAGAAGTACCATGGGTATTTGTAATATGAATCATTATGACAAAAAGAAACCCGTTATTGGTACGATGTTCGAGTTAGCGTGGTACTACGGCAATCCAGAAAAAACTGTGATTGGCATCTTTAAAGGCAACCCTAAAGAGGATGTTAATTGCAACCATCCATTTGTTAGAGCCGCTGTTGATATTTGGGTTCAAGATGAATGGGAGGCCGCAGAGATTGCCACGCATTATTATCAAGATGTGTTTGTAGAGGAACCCACATTTGAAGAAGCTAGAATGTTAATGGAAAGAATCGAAAAATGCTCGTTAGGAACGGTTGAAAAAAGTAAATAAGGGGACCATATGTAATGATAACTCTTACTATACAGTGCTCTCGCTGTGGTAAGGAAGTTTCTCATGACATGACAAACCAAACGCTTAGCAACGATCTAGTACGTAAATTTGGATTTGGCTATGCGCACAATGGAAAAACCAACATAATCATCTGTAATGATTGTGAGAGGCTATATAGTGATTTAAAGGTTAAGCTTGATAACCATGTAAAACTGGAGATTTGCAGTTTCTTTAACGACTGCGGAAAGGAAAAGGAAAATGACGATAGAGGAAAGCCAAAGAATGGCTGAAGCAACGAGAATTATAGATAGAATTCGTACTATGTCTATCGACTTCGTAGGAGAGGGTATGCCAGTAGAGATTGATTACGAAGCAATAAACAAACTGGCTGAAACAATGAAAAAAGAAGGCAAAATGCCTTTTACTGCAGAGAGTGTAGATGATATGAGCCACGCCCAGGCGGTGTTAGTAGAGCTGTTTGCTAGCTCTATTAATTATTGTTTCTGGTATGGTAAGTATGATTTTAGACCCATGCTTGGTGATTCATATAGTATGTATGATGTCGTAATCGATGCTGTAAAGAATAAATTTGATGGTGCAGTAGACCCAAATTTTATTAATAACATTATTGATAGATTAATTTTTGATAGATATCCACTTATAGAGGACCGCGTAAAACATTTGTTGGAAGCCTCGTTAGGCGCTCAGGACTTTATAATGTTTGTGTTGATGAACAGAGAAAATGATGCCAAAATTGTGCTTCATGAGTTAGTTCGTAGATATCCTGGTTTTTCATCCGACATGTTTTTGAAGCGTGCCTTCTTATTCGTAATTCAACTTAATAGAAAACTTGATTTCTTCAAAGGGATTGATGATATCCCAGTTCCGGCGGATTATCAGGTACCGAAGATGTTAGAACATTTTGGCTGCCTTAAATATAAACAATCCTTGTTGGATAAAATAAAAAATCATATTATGATACCTAAGTATTCTATAGAAGAAATCAGTATACGTGGTGGTACTGTCGTAACTTGCGACAAATTAGCTGAATTACTTGGCTGGACTAAATCAGAAATAGATGCGTGGTTATGGCTGCGAAGAAAGGAATGTAAGAAACCATTTCATCTCACCATAACTACTGACTATTAGGAGATATTATGAAAGTTTTTTTAATCTTTCTAACTACTATATTGTATTTTTTTGTGGCCGCGGGGACAGTATTTGCTACAGATGTTAAAAGTTTAAGGGAAAAAGTCAAAAATCATCCAGCCACGGAATTTATACAGAGTGCTTCACGGGGCCCGATTTGGAAACTTCAAATAAAAGAAAATATAAGTGATACTGCATATGACTGGAGATATAATTTAAGAACTATAGTAGTTTATGCGGCGCATATAAAAATCACAAATCGACAGTGCCAGAATTCTGGTAATTCACCGTCTTCTGACTGGTGTATTATTACCAGTTTCACAGATGAATTTACAGATGGGACCTTAGATGAATTTTATAAACAAAGATTTCTTTCTGTAGATTGTAGTAATGGTTCTGGAATGCGATGTATACTAATCCCATGCTGGCCGGATAATTTTAATTATCCAGCAGATTTTAATATAGATGAGGATATACAAAGGAAATTATATGAAGATGAATTGACCTTTTGGAAAAATATATTACAATAGGAGACATAAAATGGCCTACAGTGTCCATTTTAGGTTAGTTGAAAATCCCACAGAGAGAATTTATTCAGCACCTTGGTTATGTGATATGTGTCATAAAGAAGAAAAAACATTGTTGAAGATTCATGTGGATTATGATACATTGGTCTTATGTAAAAAATGTTTACTGGAAGGTAAGAAATTAATAACAGATAGGGAAAAGGAATTAAAAAATGGAAAAAATAGAGACAACTTTGGCAATGATAAAGCCAGACGGAGTAGCTCGAGGATTAATAGGAAAAATAGTAAGTAGAATTGAGAAGGAACATTTAAATATTTTAGCCATACGAATGACTATGATAAGTCCGGCAGATGCGGCTGGTTTCTACGAAGTTCATAAAGACAAACCTTTTTTTGATGATTTAATTAACTTCACCGCATCAGGTCCCATAATAGTTATGGTCTTGGAGGGACTGGATGCTGTCAATAGATGGCGCAATCTAATGGGAAACACTAACTCAGCGGAAGCTGCTAAAGGAACTATTAGGGGCGACTTTGGTGATCCTAATGTGGTTCGACATAATATAGTTCATGGTTCTGATTCAGCAGAAAATGCCGAGATAGAAATAAATTACTTTTTTAAGAGGAGAACCAATGATTAAAAAAATAGTCTTAACGTTAGTATTATATCTATGTATGATTAGTGTAGCAGTAGCAGGCTGTATTATACCATCGGGAACAAGGGTGTTCATAGCAACACCTAACGGTATGATGGAAGCCTTTGCTCAATCAGATGTAATAGCAGAGAAAGCAGAGAAGCAACCTACAGCAGAACAGTTGACACAGTTCAGTGTTAAAATCAACGAAGATTGGAGCGATGGCATAGCTGTTAAAGATGAGAATGGCTATAATGTCCTGCTTCATGGAAGTGATTTTAGGTGTGAATAAGAATTAAAACGGATTTACTGCTTTACATAAAACAGTAAGGGAGGAGTCCGCTAATGAAAATCAAAGGACATGCTTTTGGTTTTATAAGACAAATTCGCAATCGTAGGTTAGACAAAAAACGCGAAAAATCCTGGCGTGAGAAGTGGATAAAACAACCAATTATCTACCGCGCTCAGTATGGAAATCCTAGAGACGTTAGAACTTTCTTATTTGATAATAGTTATATCTTAGACGCATACGTAAAACATTATCAACTGGTAGGAATTGATGATGAGGATACTATGCGTAGAATTTTATTATGGGTACAGGATCACTTGCGATATGTGGGTGATGAAACAAACAAAGGCCAATTAGAGTTCTGGCAGAACCCAGAAGATACGGTTATAACACTAAAAGGCGACTGTGAGGATGGAGCTATTCTCATAAAGTCGCTTTCGCTTGTGGCGGGAGTGCCAGATTGGAAAGTTAAAATATTGGCTGGTGAAGTTGTAGGTGGAGGTCATGCCTACGTAACTTTCATCAGATTCGATGATGTTCAGGTAGTATTGGATTGGTGTTATTGGCCGAATAGACTTCCGATAGCTCGAAGAAAATCTTTACAAGAAGAGGAAAACTACAAAGAGGTGTGGTTTTCTTTTGATAAACGATATAGTTATGCTCCAAAACCAATAGAATATTCTAATAGCTCTATTTCTGACATGAACTTCAAATTAAGGAGGA
>WOR8_10002770_pt1 | contig 17192 bp, 13 predicted proteins | sample DeeMarSeWOR38_10_FD_19890 | JGI IMG/M metagenome (IMG submission 19890)
TGCTGGCGCTGACCCTGCTGGCGGTCATGCTGGTGGTTGTTTTTCACCTGTCACTGGGTGATACGGTCGCGTGGTGGGAGAACCACCTGAGCCCGGTACTGAAACCCGTGCTGGAACAGCAGGGCATGGATTCGTCGGTGGTGGCGCAGATCGCTCCCTGGATGACGGGTCTGTTGGCCACAGCCCTGCTGGTGGGTATAGTGCTTTCGCTGTTGCTTGGCCGCTGGTGGCAGGCGCTTGTTTTTAGCCGCGGCAGTTTTGGCGAGGAATTCCGCCGCCTGCAGTTCGGCCGGGTCATGGCAGGTGTTACATTGCTGATCTGGGCTGCCACGACCATTCCGGATCCACCGTGGCGCAGCGGATTTCGGGACATAGGCATCGTGTTGGTGGTGCCCTTTGTGCTGGCCGGTCTGGCAGTACTGCACGGGCTGGTCCATAGTCTGCGCCTGCACAAGGGCTGGCTGGTGGTCGTGTATGTCATGATCATAGTGGCTTCACCCGCGGTAGAGTTGTTACTGGCGCTGCTGGGGCTGGCCGACAGTTGGCTGAACATTCGGCAGCGCGTTTCGAGTAAAGGTGCAAGCTAGGCCTTGGCGAATTCAGCCGCATGTTTGATTTCGTAACAATTTACAGATCGGGGTAACCAACGATGGAAGTGATCCTGCTGGAAAAAGTTGATAATCTGGGCAGTCTTGGCGACAAGGTAAACGTCAAGGGAGGTTACGGTCGCAATTACCTGATTCCCACGGGTAAGGCGACGCTTGCCACGCCGGCAAACGTCGCCCGATTCGAGGAACGGCGTGCGGAACTCGAGCGGCTTTCCGGTGACGCACTTATATCGGCAAAGGCGCGTCGTGACGTGCTGGAGGGACTGCAGGTCACGATAGCGGCCAAGGCCGGCGATGAGGGCAGGCTGTTTGGTTCCGTGGGCACCACGGATATCGTTCATGCCCTGGCCGAGGCCGGGCACGCGATTGAACGTCACGAGGTCCGTTTGCCGGAGGGTGCTTTCCGCGTCATCGGCGAGTACGAGGTCAATCTGCATCTGCATGCGGATGTCGATGCAACCATTCGTGTGATCGTGGCTCCCGAGTAATACCTCCAATTTCAGTGCCTCAAGATACACTATTCCCTTCCACAAGTCCTCGCTCCCTTGGAGCGAGGGCGTCTACCCGGCAATCTCTTATCTGCTTGTCGGAACTCGCGGCGCTTGTGTAGACTGCGGTTGTCTGGTTCATACAGTTGCGAGGAAGCCGGTGGAACCCGCTCACTCTGTCCCGATTGCCGACCATGCAGGCGACACATTCAAGGTGCCGCCACATTCGCTGAACGCGGAACAATCCGTACTCGGCGGCCTGATGCTGGATAACGCGGCGTGGGACCAGATTGCCGACCGTGTTATCGAAGATGATTTCTACCGCCGGGATCACCGTCTGATCTTCCATGCCATCGGTGCGCTCGCCGAGGCAGGTTCACCCTTCGACGTGGTGACATTGTCGGAGTGGCTGGAGAAGAACCAGCAGTTGAAAGACACGGGCGGGATGGCCTATCTGGGCTCGCTGGCCAAGAATACCCCCAGCGCGGCAAATATCCGCGCCTATGCCGATATTGTCCGCGAACATTCGGTCATGCGGCAACTGGTGCGGGTCGGGACGGATATCGCAGATTCGGCCTATTTGCCGGAGGGACGTTCCTCATCCGAGTTGCTGGATACCGCCGAGCAGCGGGTCTTCGAAATTGCAGAGCATGGGGGCCGCAGCAAGCGGAGCTTTGTCCCCATCAAAGATCTGCTGACAAAGGCAGTCGACCGTATTGATATGCTGTTCCAGCTGGACAATCCGATTACCGGCATTGCCACCGGCTTCAGCGACTTCGATGAGATGACGGCGGGCCTTCAGCGCTCGGACCTGGTGATCGTGGCCGGGCGTCCTTCAATGGGCAAGACAACATTCGCGATGAATATCGCCGAGCACGCTGCAATCAAACACCAGGTTCCGGTAGCAGTGTTCAGCATGGAAATGCCGGGTGAACAGATTGCCATGCGTTTGATGTCCTCGCTGGGGCGTATCAATCAGCAGAAGGTAAGGACCGGAAAACTGGATGATGAGGACTGGCCGCGCCTGACATCTGCAGTCAGCATTCTTGCCGAGGCGCCACTGTTCATTGATGATACACCGGCGCTGAACCCCACCGAACTGCGCGCCCGCGCCCGACGTCTCAAACGCGAGCACGATCTCGGTCTGATCCTGATCGATTACCTGCAGCTCATGCAGGTTCCGGGTAACCGGGAAAATCGCGCCACGGAGATTTCTGAAATCTCACGTGGTCTGAAAGCACTTGCCAAGGAACTGGAGGTTCCAGTTGTTGCCCTGTCGCAGCTCAATCGGAGTCTCGAGCAGCGGCCCAACAAGCGCCCGGTGATGTCGGATCTGCGCGAATCGGGCGCCATTGAGCAGGACGCAGACATGATTGTCTTCATCTATCGGGACGAAGTGTACAACGAAGACAGCCCGGATAAGGGCACGGCAGAGATCATAATTGGCAAGCAGCGTAACGGCCCTATCGGAATGAAACGTCTTACCTTCCTCGGTCAATACACCCGGTTCGAAAACTTCGTCGTGGATGCTTACCACGACGAGGATTACGGGTGACACGCCCGCTGCGCGCGGCTATCAAGCTTTCCGCGTTACGGCACAATCTCAATCGGGTACGTATGGCTGCACCGGCAAGCCGCGTCATGGCCGTGGTCAAGGCCAATGGCTATGGTCACGGGCTCGAACGGGTAGCCGCTGCGCTCAGTGATGCCGATGGCTTTGGTGTCGCCTGCCTGGAAGAGGCGGTCCGGCTGCGGGAGGCAGGCATAGGTCAGCCGATCATCCTGCTCGAGGGTTTTTTTGACCCGGATGAACTTTCAGAAATCGGGCGTTTGCAGCTGGATATCGTCGTCCACCACGAACAGCAGCTAGGTGTCCTGGAGCGCCTGAAACAGAGCCTGTCACTGCGGGTCTGGTTCAAGATAGACAGCGGTATGCACCGCTTGGGTTTTCCCTCAGAGCAGGCCCGCTCAGCATACGCCCGACTGACGGCCTGCGACTGTGTGGAAGAGGTCCGGCTGTTCTCCCACCTTGCGGCAGCGGATGATCGGCGCAGCGGCTATACCCGGCGTCAGCTGAATGAATTCATGGACATTACCGACGGGATGAAAGGCGCGCGTTCCCTCGCAAACTCGGGTGCGATTCTCGGTTGGCCCGATACCCACCTCGACTGGGTGCGGCCGGGTTTGATGTTATATGGCATATCGCCCTTCGCCGGCGGGGTGGCGGCAGATGAAGGATTACAGCCTGTCATGACGCTCAGTTCACGCCTTATTGCGGTCAATCGCTGTAAGCGCCATGATGCCATCGGCTACGGTCATGCCTGGGTTTGTCCGCAAGACATGCCTGTCGGTATTGTCGCGGCCGGCTACGGAGATGGTTATCCGCGCCACGCAATCAGCGGCACCCCGGTTCTGGTAAATGGCAGCCGCGCACAGATCATAGGGCGGGTTTCAATGGACATGCTCAGTATTGATTTGCGCGCGCACCCCGACGCCAGGGTTGGGGATGAAGTGGTGCTTTGGGGCGATGGCCTTCCAGTAGAGGAAGTGGCCCAGCACGCCGGCACCATTCCCTACGAGCTCGTCTGTGCGGTCGCACCGCGGCTGGCCGAGCAGGTCGAGACGGATTAGCCGTCACCAGGAGCGCCAATGGCCAGGGCCAAAACAGTGTATAGCTGCAGTGAGTGTGGAGGGAAAAGCACCAAGTGGGCGGGGCAGTGCCCCGAGTGTGGTGCCTGGAATTCTCTGATTGAGGTTGTCGCCGTCGCTTCGATGCAGGCTGCGAATCCACGCTTTGCCGGCTACGCAGGCGCCGCCACGAACGCGGTAAAGAATCTGGCCGCTATCGAACCTGGGAGTGAACTGCGTCATCCGCTCGGATTGACGGAGCTGGACCGGGTGCTTGGCGGCGGACTGGTAGAGGGTTCGGTGATCTTGCTCGGCGGCGATCCCGGCATTGGCAAGTCGACCTTACTTCTGCAGACTCTGTGTACCATCGGGGAGCGACTGTCCGCGTTGTATGTGACCGGCGAGGAGTCCCCGGAGCAGGTCTCCCTGCGGGCACAGCGGCTGGGATTGTCCCGGCAACGCCTTCGCTTGCTGGCTGAAACGTCGGTGGAGTCCATTCTCGAGGTGGCCCGACACGAACAGCCGCAGGTCATGGTGATCGACTCCATACAGACGCTTTTCACAGGCTTCCTGCAATCTGCACCGGGTTCTGTTGCGCAGGTACGCGAGAGTGCTGCCCAACTGGTACGTTTTGCCAAGCAGAGCGGGACATCGCTGTTTCTTGTTGGCCACGTGACCAAGGAGGGTACGCTGGCCGGACCTCGCGTGCTGGAGCACATGGTCGATACGGTGCTGTATTTTGAGGGCGACCCCGGCGGGCGCTATCGCATCGTACGGGCAATCAAGAACCGCTTTGGTGCGGTGAATGAGCTGGGGGTGTTTGCCATGACGGAGAGAGGACTGAAGGAGGTGACCAATCCTTCTGCCATCTTTCTCTCGCGTCATGACCAGCCTGTTTCAGGCAGTGTCGTCATGGTCACGCGGGAGGGCACGCGTCCCTTGCTGGTGGAAGTCCAGGCGCTGGTGACGGAGACCCATCTGTCGAATCCGCGTCGCGTCACCTTGGGTCTGGAACAGAACCGGCTGTCGATGTTACTGGCCGTTCTGCAGCGGCACGGGCATATGGCACTCTTCGACCAGGATGTGTTTGTAAACGTGGTGGGTGGCGTGCGGGTTGCCGAGACAGCCGCGGACGCGGCGGTATTGCTGGCGGTCCTGTCAAGTTTGCGTGATCGGGTGTTGCCCGCGGATCTGGTCGTGTTCGGCGAAGTGGGGCTGGCCGGCGAGATCCGGCCCGTGCCTAACGGTCAGGAGCGACTGCGCGAAGCGGCAAAACATGGTTTCAAACGCGCGATCGTGCCAGCCGCGAACGCGCCACGCAATGAACGGATTGAAGGGATGGACGTGCTGGGTGTCAGTCAGCTCGCGGGCTTGCTTGATTCGGTCGGCCAGGCGGCGGGTCAACCGCTGCATCCGACAACAGGCTAGGCCAGGGCAGCGAGGTCGCGTTCCAGGAGATGCACGTTGCCCAGGTTGACCTCGACAATGTGGCGCAGATGAGCCACGCTATCAGGATCGATGTGCATGCAATGGAATCCGATCTCGTGTTCGTCCATGTGAGCGACACTGACAGACATGTGGATGGCCGCGTCTTCCGCAAGATTTATTGTGAGATCATATAGCTCGCCTTTCCGGCTATCCCAACCCTCCGGTCTCGTGACCCGGGTGCCTCTTACAGAGACATCGATCACGTGTGTGTGCCAGGTCGCTTCTCCTTGGGAAAGACTTGCCGGTGAGTTAAAAGCAACTCGTGTATAGGCCCGCTGGGGATCATCCGTCGATGCTGGACCTGTACCGGGTTCCGGCTCCGACTCTCGATCGACAAAAAACTGGAGTTGCAGCTTCCCAATCTGCACACGGTCACCATGACGCAGCAGATGACTCTGCGTGCCGATCGATACATTGTTTACTTCTGGCGGACTGGAACCCTCGAGGTGGGAAATATGATAGCCATCCTTGCGTCGTGAAATCATGGCAGATCGCTTGCCTGTCTTGCCCAGGCGGGTCAGGGCGCGTTCCAGATGGATGGTCCTGCCGATATGTGAGCCATTCATGATCTGGAGCCAGCCGCTTGCTGGTTGTCCCGCCAGGTGCTCGACACGTTCAGCGACCATCGCGGGCGCTTCCGCGGTGAAGGTCAGGGTGTGTTTGCCAATCTGAAAATGGTCGCCGTCCGAAAGGATATGATCCTCGACAGCCTTGTCAGCGATCCTCGGTAAGTCCTCGTCCTGCAGCGCGATGAGGCGGTAGGTTTCTCCCTCGCGTCGTATACAGGCGTGCATGGGCTGTGCCGCCAGACTGTCGATATGGATGCTGCATGCGGGTTCGCGACCGATGACCATTTCGTCTTCCGTGATCGGAAAGATTTTCAGAGTCTTGTTTCGGAATGAGAGAATCAACTTGGCCATAGGCATGCCTTGCGTATCGGAACGGCTTGTTTGCGAATCATTCGCGTGGGCATCAACTTATCACAAACGAATATAAAATAATCTTGTTAAATAACGCCTTATATAATATTAATTATAACAAACATTAGCACTTGAGTCGCGGGTTCAACGAGATAGCGACCACAAAAACAAATTCATAAATTGGCCAGGCAGCAAGCTGGCCATTCAGGAGACGGTTGGTGCTTGCTCGCTGCGGACCAGGCGCGGTTTGAGACGTACCGTCTTCACGGCGTTGTCCTTGGTCTGGAGAATCTCTACCGGGTAACCTGCGAGTAAAAGACTGGTCCCCGGCTCGGGGATTGTTTCCATATGTTCAAGGATGAGCCCGTTCAATGTCTTGGGCCCATCGGTGGGTAGTTCGATTTTCAGTGTGCGGTTAAGTTCGCGTACGCCGGCGCTGGCGTCAAGGAGATACGTGCCGCCATCCTCAGCTGTAATGCCCTTGTGGGTGGCGGAAGGATCTGTGGTGAATTCTCCCACGACCTCCTCGAGAATGTCTTCAACCGTCGCGAGACCCAGAATATCGCCATATTCATCGACTACGAGACCAATGCGGCGACCTTCGCGCTGAAAGTTGAGAAGCTGGCGGTTCAGGGAGGTGCCTTCTGGAATAAAATAGGGTTCTCTGATGGCTGCGCGCAGCTCATCCATGCTGAGCGTTTGTTTCTGGAGCAGCGGTAAAACCCGCCGTATGTGCAGCATGCCCACAATGTGGTCAACTGATTCCTCGAACACGGGCAGCCGGGTATATTGTGTGCGGCTCAGCAGGTTCATGATGTCGTCAATGTTGTCTGTGAGGTCTATACCCACGATCTCGTTGCGCGGTATCATGATGTCTTCAACGGTGGCGTGCTCGAGGTCCAGCAGGCTCAGCAGCATAGTCTGGTGACGCTTCGGTATCAGCGTGCCCGCTTCCATCAGCACCGTCCGCAACTCCTCCCTGCTCAGCGCCTGGGATGTCTCTTCGCCGGGCGATACACCAATCAGCTTTAACAGGCTGTTAGTGATCATGTTGACTATCCAGACGAGGGGGTAAAGTATTTTGAGCAGCGGTTTGTAGATGAAGGCCGAGGGAAATGCAAAGCGTTCAGGGTGCAGGGCAGCCAGCGTCTTCGGCGTAACTTCAGCAAAAATCAGAATTACCAGGGTGAGCAGGCCGGCGCCTGCGGCAATACCCGCCTGTCCTGCCAGGCGCAGTGCGATTACCGTTGTGAGTGATGATGCAAGAATGTTCGCGAAGTTGTTGCCAAGCAGTATCAGGCCGATCAGTCTGTCGGGTTTGTCTAGCAGTTGCTGGGCACGAATCGCGCCCGGATGTTTGGCACGCACAAGGTGCCGGAGTCGGTACCGGTTGAGGGCCATCAGGCCTGTTTCGGAGCCGGAAAAAAAAGCGGAAAGAATAATGAGCAGCAGGAGCGCGCCAAACAGGGCGCCCAAAGGGATGGTATCCAAGTACGAAGTGCCTCCTGATTTGCAGGTACTGGTCCGAGTGTAGCCGGAATCGCCCGTAAAGAGCCAACTCCTGAGCCGGTCCGGGAATCCGTTGTCCGGCGGCGTAGGACATCCGGCAACTTAGCGGTTAAGTATCAGTTCCAGGACCAGCTTGCTGCCAAAATAGGCCAGCATCAGAAACATGAAACCGCCGAGCGTCCAGCGGATGGCGGTCTGGCCACGCCAGCCAAAACGCCATCGGCCCCAGAGCAAGATGCCGAATACCCCCCAGGCAATGATCGACAGGACTGTCTTGTGTACCAGGTGTTGGGCGAAGATGTCATCAAGGAACAGGATCCCTGTGAGCAGTGCCAGACTGAGAAAGATGAATCCGATGCTGATCAGCTGGAAGAGCAGAGACTCCATGACCTGCAGTGCCGGTAGAGCTCGGATCAGGCCACCTGGATGCCGGTTTCGGAGGTGGCTGTCCTGTATCGCCAGCACGATGGCCTGGAGTGCGCCAATGCCGAGGAGGCTGTAGGCGACGACGGAAAGCACGATGTGCAGATCGAGTTGCCAGGCACCCGAGGATTCCAGGATACGTTGGGACGGGTAGGCAAACATGAGCGCGATACTCAAGGCCGCCAACGGCAAGAGTACTACGCCCAGGCTTTCGAGGGGCCGATTGAGTGCCGAAATCAGAAGCAGGAAAGCACCCAGCACACCGATGAGCGATAAGGCGTTGAAGAACCCCAGGTTCAATCCCTGGGCAGTGATGAGCCTGGGATACAGTGCAACGGCGTGAAGGATCACACCGCCCAGCCCGAGTGCGATCAGCGCACGGCGGTTCCATGCGGCTATGAACGAGCCATGGCGCACCAAGCGCAAGCCTAACATGGTGCTCGCTGCCAGATAAAGGGCAATTGCAAGGATGCCGCTATAATGTGAATACATTGTTGACGGGTGTCTTGTGCCTGATTGCCAACTGGGGCTCCTGCAGGATAATCGCATAAGTGAACCGCGCATAGAAGAGTCTGGACGCGATCGGCACGTCGTTCGTTCAACTCTGCCGCCGCTCTGGACAGTTCATGCGTATACGGATATTGGGATGCAGTGGGGGTTTCGGGGGGGGGCGTCGCACAACCTGTTTGCAGGTCGATGGCGATATCCTGATTGACGCCGGTACCGGCGCCGGCGCGCTTGGGCTGCAGGAAATGCGGCAGATTCGCCATATCTTCATTACCCATTCCCATCTGGATCACATTGCCGGCATTCCTCTCATGGTTGACTCGATCTTCTTCGAGTCGCAGGAACCAGTGATTGTTCATGCGAGCCTGGATACCATAGATGCGCTCAAGAAGCACATCTTCAACTGGAAGATCTGGCCAGATTTTACCCGGCTCCCGAGCGCGGATATGCCGGTGCTGCGCTACGAAGTCATGCGCGCTGGCGAAACGGTGGAGGTGGAAGGCCGCAAGATTGAGATGATCCCGGTTAATCACGTTGTCCCGGGTGTCGGCTATCTGGTTGAGGACGCTCGATCGAAGTTTGCCTTCAGCGGGGACACCACCAGCAACGACAGCCTTTGGTCAGCACTGAATGCACGCGACGCATTACATGCACTCGTTGTGGAATGTGCGTTTGGTAACGGGGACATCGATATGTGCAGAAAGGCGTACCATTATTGCCCCGAATTGCTGGCCGCGGATCTTGAGAAACTCCGGCATCGATCGAGGATCTATCTGAGTCACCTGAAACCCGGTGCAGAAGAAAGCATATTTGATGAATGTCGCACGGCAATCCGGGGATTTCAGGTCATCCGCCTGTTCGACGGCGACACTATCCAGTTATAATCAGTCCTCCTGGTAGCCTGAAGAGCCGGCGGCATCTGCGTCGGCCCAACGATAGAGCAGCTATGTTTGAAAATCTCTCAGATCGATTCACTCAGACCTTCCGGCGCCTGCGCGGGCAGGGCCGCCTGACAGAAGACAACATCAAGGAGACACTCCGGGAGGTGCGGATGGCGCTCCTTGAGGCCGATGTCGCCCTGCCAGTGGTGCGCGACTTTGTCGAGCGGGTGCGCGAGAGGGCCGTCGGTCAGGACGTGATCAAGAGCCTCACACCCGGACAGGCACTGGTCAAGGTGGTTAACGAGGAACTCGTTGCGACCATGGGTGAGACCAATGACGGATTAAACCTCAAAACCCAGCCACCCGCGGTGGTTCTCATGGCCGGGCTGCAAGGCTCCGGCAAGACTACCAGCACCGCAAAGCTGGCCCGTTGGCTGAAGGAACGCCAGAAGAAATCCGTGCTGGTCGCCAGTTGTGACGTGTACCGCCCAGCGGCGATCAAACAGCTGGAAACGCTTGCCGGGCAAGTCGGCGCCGAGTTCTTCCCGAGCGAGGCAAATCAGGATCCTGGCGACATTGCGCGCAGTGCGCTGGATTATGCGCGCAAGCACTTTGTCGATGTTCTCATTGTCGACACTGCGGGCCGGCTACACATCGATGATGAAATGATGCGGGAGATTGCCCGTGTTCACGGCATTCTCAATCCCGTGGAAACACTGTTTGTGGTGGACAGCATGACGGGTCAGGATGCCGCTAACACCGCCAAGGTGTTTAACGCTGCATTGCCATTGACCGGCGTCATTCTGACCAAGGCGGACGGTGATGCGCGCGGCGGCGCAGCCTTGTCGATTCGCGCAATCACGGGCAAGCCGATCAAGTTCCTGGGGGTCGGCGAGAAGACGGCCGCGCTCGAACCGTTTTACCCGGATCGCATTGCCTCGCGCATTCTCGGTATGGGAGACGTTCTCAGCCTGGTTGAAGAGGCGGAACGAAAAGTCGACAAGGAACAGGTTGCCAAACTGGCAAGCAAACTGAAGAAAGGCACGCGGTTTGACCTGGAAGATTTTCGCATTCAGCTGGAACAGATGACAGGGATGGGGGGACTGTCAGGGTTGATGGACAAACTGCCCGGTATGGCGGGTATTCCCAAGGATGTGAAGAGCCAGGTAAACGATCGCGAACTCGTGCGTATGGTTGCGATTATCAGTTCGATGACGGAACAGGAGCGACACTTTCCGGATATTATAAAGGGGTCGCGCAAGCGGCGGATCGCGGCTGGTTCCGGCACGCAGGTCCAGGATGTTAACCGCATGCTCAAGCAGTTCACCCAGATGCAGAGAATGATGAAGAAGTTGTCCAAGGGTGGTATGGGCAAGCTGCTGCGCGGTATGAAAGGGCGTATGCCCCAGGGCATACCCTTTTAACAGCCCGCACGTCTCTGCCGGGGTACGCGGGTCAGCGCGGGGTGGAGAAAAGTTCCTCGGCGGCATGGCCGGGGTCCCTGTCATTCAATTCCTCTGGCGGACTGTTCTAACAAGGGTGGGTTTGGGCCCCCTTTATCGGCTCATTGAATCGGACGGTGGGCCGCGCGTCGCAGACAGGGCCGCGCCCACCAGGCTGGACGTTGCATGCCAGACACGTCTGATTGCCTCCTTGGGGATTTAACCATTGCCTCGCATCCGGAATGCCTGGGCCTGATGCGCCACATGGAGGGCACCGGAAAGCCAAGAGTGTCTCATTTTCTTAGCCTCGGTACGTTCCTTGCCTCATTTTTTCCGAATCCCGCTAAACTAGCAGGTAGGAAACGCGGTTGTTCGCCTCTATATTCCGTTCAATGGTGACTATTAACCACATTACAGACGATTCCGGACAGGCGCTAACCGAATACGAGGCCTGGTTGTCGCGTGTTCAGGCAACACGTCCAGCCGAGGATGCCCAGCTGCTGGCCCGGGCGCTGCAGCGGGTGGTGCAGGTGCATGCCCGGCAGACGCGGGCTTCGGGCGAGCCCTATGTAAGCCACGTACTGGCCGTTGCCGACATTCTGGCCGACCTCCAGCTGGACACCGAGACCCTGGTAGGTGCACTGCTGCACGATGTAATCGAGGACACCGAGCTTACTCGGCGCGACATCGAGGTCGAGTTCGGCGACGTCGTGGCGCGGCTCGTCGACGGCGTCACCAAGATGGGCCAGATCAGCCGTTACCATGATCCGCAGACCAGCGGCAAGCATGAACAGCATGCCGAGAGCGTTCGCAAGCTGCTGTTGGCGATGGTCGAAGACGTGCGTGTCGTACTGATCAAACTCGCCGATCGTCTGCACAATATGCGGACTCTTCGTTATCTCGATGAAGCACGCCAGCGCCGGATTGCCCGGGAGACACTGGAGATCTATGCACCACTCGCCAACCGTCTCGGTATCTGGCACATCAAGTGGGAACTCGAGGATCTTGCCTTGCGCTATCTCGAGCCCGACAACTATCGCAGGATTGCCGGGTTGCTCGATGAGCGCCGTGTCGACCGCGAACGTTATATTAACAAGGTGGTCAGGCAGTTAAACCGGGAACTGGCCGCGGCTGGCGTCCAGGCAGATGTGACCGGGCGGCCGAAGCACATCTACAGCATCTGGCGCAAGATGAAACGCAAGAATGTTGACTTCCAGCAGATCTTTGACGTGCGTGCGATACGCGTCCTGGTACAACGCGATGCGGATTGCTATGCCGCGCTGGGTGTCGTGCACAGTCTGTGGCGCCACGTCCCAAGGGAATTCGACGATTATGTCGCCAGTCCGAAGGAAAACCTGTACCGGTCCTTGCACACGGCAGTTGTAGGCCCTGGCGGGAAGACGCTGGAGGTGCAGATTCGCACGCGCGAGATGCACGAGCATGCTGAATTGGGTGTCGCGGCGCACTGGCGTTATAAGGAGGGCGCACGCCGTGACGCGGGTTTCGAGCAGAAGATCACCTGGCTCCGCCAACTCCTGGAATGGAAGGACGAGGAGTCATCTGCGAGTGACTTTGTAGACCGGTTCAAGTCAGAATCCGGTGCCGAACGTGTCTACGTACTGACACCGCAGGGTCGGGTAATCGACCTTCCTTACGGAGCAACGCCGCTCGATTTTGCCTACTACATCCACACAGACGTCGGGCATCGTTGTCGCGGGGCAAAGGTCAACGGGCATATCGTGCCTCTGACCTACGAACTCCACAGCGGCGAGCAGGTGGAGGTTCTGACCACCCGCCAGGGGATGCCGAGCCGTGACTGGCTGAGTCCACATCTCGGTTATCTGAAGACCTCCCGGGCACGTGCGAAAGTACGCCACTGGTTCAAACAACAGGACTATGAAAAGAATGTCTCCGCAGGTCGGTCAATCCTGGAGCGTGATCTGCATCGCCTGGGCATCTCCGGAGTCAGTCGCGAGGCGCTGGCTGAAAGGCTGCATTTCAAGGAGGTGAACGACATGCTGGCGGCACTTGGCCGCGGGGACACCAACACCGCGCAGCTTGCCGGCGCGGCCAATGAGTTAACGGGGCCGGCGAGCCGTGAGCCCAGGTTGCCGCGCAGAGGGCGGGTGCCCCAGGAGAGCGGTGGCGGAGGCATCAGGATACAGGGTGTGGGTAATCTTCTCACCCACATGGCGCGATGCTGCAAACCGGTACCTTCTGATGCGATAGTCGGCTATATTACGCGTGGACGCGGCGTTACCATTCATCGCCGCGATTGCTCAAATATATTGCGTTTCGGCACCGAGGATCGGGAACGTCTGATCGAGGTCGACTGGGGCGCGCGCCGAGGCGACACCTATCCGGTCGAGATTCAGATTCTTGCCTATGACCGGGCAGGGCTGTTGCGTGATGTCACTGCGGTGCTTGCCAACGAAAAGATCAATGTAGCGCAGGTGAATACCTATACGAATAAAAGCGATCATTCCGCACATATGAAACTCACTGTCGAAATCAGCGACATCGACGAGCTGAGCCGTGTTTTGAGCCGCATCGGGCAACTGGCGAATGTCCTGGAAGTTCATCGAACGCTCTGATCAGAGGTTGTATCGATGAATGAAGGCTCATTACATTCTTCATACCCCCATTAGATTATTTTATAGTTCTCCGTTTTGGTATAGGATTGGCTGGATTTCCGGTGATGAGCGCTGCGCGCGGTTTCTGCCGGAAGGGTGATTGGCAACCGGCGATATGCCAAATCTGACCGTGGCCGTGTGCCGCAGAACTTACCTTTAAACCGAAGAGGCATTCATGGCCGATCGACGACTCCAAGTGTTCCACACGGTGGCACGACTTCTGAGTTTTACCAAGGCGGCCGAGTCGCTACACATGACACAACCGGCGGTGACCTTTCAGGTGAGGCAGCTGGAGGAGCACTTCAATACCCGCTTGTTCGATCGTACGCATAATCGTATCAGCCTTACCGAGGCCGGGAGTCGCGTTTATGAATATGCCGACAAGATTTTCGAACTCTACAGCGAGATGGAAAATGCCGTACGCGAGATGACGGGAGAAATCAGCGGTGTGGTGATGATAGGCGCCAGTACGACGATTGCGGAGTACATGCTTCCGGCACTGCTCGGCGATTTCAAGGCGAAGTATCCGGACGTCAACGTCCAGTTGAAGGTATCGAATACAGACGGCATCGTATCGATGGTGGAAAACAATGTCATCGATCTGGGCGTTGTTGAGGCGCCTGTGTTGAACAAGAATCTCGTTGTTGATGTGTGCCGTGAGGATCAACTGGTCGCGATCGTTTCCCGGCATCACCCTCTGGCCGGTGAAGACAGCATCGATGTTAAGTGTCTGCTGGATTACCCGTACATCTGCCGTGAGGAGGGTTCGGGGACGCGCGAGGTGATCAACGAATACTTCAGCGCCGCAGGGGTCAACGCGGGTGAGATCAACATCTGCATGGAACTCGGCAGCCCGGAGGCGATCAAAGGCGCGGTGGAGGCGGGCATGGGTGTGTCGGTTGTCTCGCGGGCAACCATTCACAAGGAATTGCAGCTCGGGACACTGGTCGCGCTGAAGCTCGACCCGCCGCTGGAGCGTCCATTCTCCTTCGTTCACCAGAAGCAGAAATTCCGGCACAGGGCGACGGATGAACTGCTTGAGTTCGCCCGCAATTACTGCAAGACTCATCCTGAAGCGGGTATGTAGCAGCTGAATGGCATTACTCGAAGACAGGCTTTTGAACATCTTTCGGCAGCTCGGTGCCGCGAATCAATCCACGCTCGTTGCGTTTGCGGAGTTTCTTGCGACGCGCCCGGAAACCGTTTCCGGGGTGAAACCGCCTGTCAGGCAGGAGCTGCCGGATCCCGTAGCCATCCCCCGGCCTGACAAGGAATCCGTGGTGGCGGCGGTAAAGCGCCTGTCCCGGACTTATCCCATGCTCGACAAGGCCAAGATGCTTAGCGAGACATCTGATCTGGTGGGTCAGCACATCCTTCAGGGCCGCGTGGCTGCTGAGGTCATCGATGAACTGGAAGCGGTTTTCATACGGCACTATCGCACACTGAAGGACAGCAGGGAGCAGGACTGAGTCATGGAGATCGTTCGGGCCTGGTTCAGACGTTACATGTCTGACCCGCAAGTGGTAATACTCGGGCTGCTGCTGCTCAGCGGCTTCGCCATCGTGTTGATCATGGGCAATATGCTGGCGCCGGTGATCGCCGCCGTGGTGATTGCGTATCTGCTTGATGGTCTGGTCAGCTGGCTGAATCAACACCGGCTGCCGCGGTCGCTAGCCGTCACCATCGTTTTTCTGGCGTTCATGGTATTTCTGTTTTTCGCCTTGTTCTGGCTGTTGCCCCGCTTATCACATCAGGTTACCCAACTGTTTCAGCAACTCCCCGACATGATTTCACGAGGACAGCAGGCGTTGCTGCAGCTGCCGGAACGTTATCCGGCTTTTGTCACGGAAGCTCAGGTCCGGGACGTAATGGCGGCGGTCCGTGCCGAGATTGGCGGCTATGGCCAGCGAGTTCTGTCCATGTCGCTGGCCTCGCTGATGGGGCTGATGACACTCCTGGTATACGTGATCCTGGTCCCCGTGCTGGTGTTTTTTTTCCTCAAGGACAAGGAAGGGATGATGCGCTGGATGGGCAGTTACCTGCCGGCAGAAAGAAAACTGGCGATGCAGGTCTGGGCGGATGTGAACGTTCAGATCGCCAACTATGTGCGGGGCAAGGTGTGGGAGATCTTCATTGTAGGCGGTGTGAGCTATGCCACCTTCACCTTCATGGGGCTGGGCTATGCGGTACTGCTGAGTACACTGGTCGGTTTGTCCGTCATTATTCCGTATATCGGCGCCGCGGTGGCGACCGTGCCGGTGGCCATGATTGCCTATTTCCAGTGGGGCTGGACGGCCAGTTTCGGATACGTGTTGATCGCCTATGGTGTTATCCAGGCGCTGGACGGTAATGTGCTCGTGCCCTTGCTGTTCTCGGAGGTGGTTAACCTACATCCGGTTGCGATCATCGTTGCCGTGCTTGTGTTCGGCGGGGTGTGGGGATTCTGGGGGGTCTTTTTTGCCATCCCGCTGGCAACACTGGTGCAGGCGGTACTCAAGGCATGGCCGAAAAAAGAAATCATTACGGGTGAAGATGACGCTTTTCCAAACGCGGCCACGGAGCGTGCTGGTGTCTCACCGGGCGCGCAAGAGAGGGGAGCGAATGCCCAGTAAACACGCCGACACCGAAAGCAAGGAGCGAATCTGCTGGCGTATTCAGCCGGAAAATCTTCTGGTGAGCACTTCCGCCAATCCGCTGAACTCGCACGTTCGCCCGAGTGCGCTCGTCGGTGATCTTTGCGTGTTTCTGGCGGCCAGTTGCTTCCCTACAACCGCTCCGAGGCATAATCCGCCAGCCTCGAACGCTCGCCCTGCAACAGCGTGATATGGCCGCTGTAACGCCAGGGTTTGAAACGGTCGACGACGTAAGTTAATCCCGAGGTAGTCTCGGTGAGGTAGGGAGTGTCAATCTGGGCGATGTTGCCCAGGCAAACCACCTTGGTCCCTGGACCCGCGCGCGTCACCAGGGTTTTCATCTGTTTCGATGTCAGATTCTGCGCTTCGTCGATGATGAGGAATTTGTTGAGAAACGTTCGTCCGCGCATGAAATTGAGCGAACGTATCTTGATGCGGCTGTGCAGCAGATCATTGGTTGCCGCGCGACCCCAATCCCCGCCGGTTTCAGACTTGGTCAGAACCTCGAGGTTGTCCATGAGGGCGCCCATCCAGGGGGTCATCTTTTCTTCCTCGGTGCCAGGGAGAAACCCGATGTCTTCGCCGACAGGTACGGTAACCCGGGTCATGATGATTTCCCGGTAACGCTTGTCTTCCAGCGTCTGTGCCAGGCCCGCGGCGAGCGTCAGCAGGGTTTTTCCGGTACCTGCCATCCCGAGGATGCTCACAAAATCGACGTCAGGATCCATCAAAAGGTTCAGTGCAAAGTTCTGTTCGCGATTGCGCGCATTGATTCCCCAGACCGTATGCCCCTGCCGGCGGTAATTGTGCACCACTTCCAGCGTTGCGTTTTCCTCGCTACAGTCGCGCACCAGGGCCTCGAAGTCGTTCTCTGCATCCAGATAGAGGAACTGGTTGGGATGCCATTCCCGAGTCAGCGGTCCAGTTACGCGGTAAAACGTTCGCCCCTCGTGCTGCCACGAATCCAGCGGGTCTCCGTGTGAGTCCCAGAATTCGACCGGCAGGGACGCCGCGCCGGTATACATGAGATCG
>WOR8_10009068_pt1 | contig 17190 bp, 12 predicted proteins | sample DeeMarSeWOR38_10_FD_19890 | JGI IMG/M metagenome (IMG submission 19890)
CACACGAAGCTCGTTTTCTTTGGGCAAGCTGCCTGTCAATCATCGTTTTGTTGTGTTAAACGATAATCGTCGGCAGTATCGTTTGCCGACAAAGAAAATGAACGATAGTATATGACATATTACTTCAATTATGCCAGCCTGCAATGCCAATTCATTTTATCTTACGTTTTCCTGCTGCCGGCACGAAAAAACAAGAAAAAAAATGAGCTTTTACACTTGCAGATTGGACTGCAAAATATTAGATAATCGAGAACGTTTTATTCTGGAAAACCTTTCACTTTTTCACATTTACATACAAGGAGCTTTACCATGGCTGATTTGAAAAAAATGTACACGACCATTCTCGGTGACCATTTCCCAATGGAGATGAAAATATCCTTCGGCGACCAGACCCTGGTCTACCGCAAACGGACCTGGGCCATTCCCCAGGAGGACGGCTCAGTGGACGAGCGCGGTATCCGCTACGGTGAAAACCCGGACCAGGAGGCCGCCCTTTACGAACTGGTCAACGGCAATCTGGTGCTGGGTGACTGCAGTTTCATCGGGCCCGGCAACGGTCTGGTTTCTGCCATACCCGTTGATGACATGCTGCAGGTGGGCAAGCATCCGGGCAAGATCAACCTGACCGACGTGGATAACGGCCTCAACATCATCAAGTACCTGATGGACCGTCCGGCGGCAGTCATCCTCAAGCATAATAACCCTTGCGGGGCAGCATACGGATCGTCCCTGGCTGATGCCTACAACAAGGCCAACCGGGCAGACCGCATTGCTGCTTTCGGTGGCGCACTTATCCTCAACCGGCCCTGCGACCGGGAGACGGCAAACCTGATCCGGGACAACTACCTCGAGGTTGTCTGTGCCCCGGAATTTGAGGAGGGCTCTATTGATATCATTGCGTCACGCAAAAACCTGCGTATCATCCGTATGTCCCGTATCGACAGGCTGGCAGAATTTGAAAAATTCCGTTTCGTTGATTTCAAGAGCTTGATTGACGGCGGCATCATTATCCAGCAGTCAGCTGTCAACTCGATCCGCTCACGGGCAGACCTGAAACCTGCTGTCTCCACTTACCAGGGCAAGGAATATAAAATCGAACGCACTCCCACTGACAGGGAGATTGATGACATGATCTTCGGCTGGGCCGTGGAGCACGGGGTAACCTCCAATTCGGTCCTTTATGTCAAGGACGGCTGCACCGTCGGCATCGGCACCGGCGAGCAGGACCGTGTGGGCGTTGCCGAAATAGCAGTGCACAAGGCTTATAGCAAATATGCTGATATGGTCTGTTTTGACAAGCATGGTATTCCCTATGCAGACCTGGCTCTCGAAGTAAAGCAGGGCAAGCGCGACAAGGCTGAGCAGGAACAAATTGATGCCAAGACTCAGGCTGAGAAGGCCGGACTGCCGGGCTCCGTCATGATATCGGACGCCTTCTTTCCTTTTCGGGACGGGGCCGATGTCGGCATCGAGCAGGGTGTCTCCGCCATCCTGCAGGCCGGGGGCTCCATGAACGATTACCAGACAATAGAGGCCTGCAACGAGGCCAACCCGCAGGTCACGATGATGTTCACGGGCCAGCGTTCATTCAAGCATTAATCATATCTCCACACCGATAATAAAAAAGCCGGGGCCTGAAATGCTCCGGCTTTTTTTCTCTTCTAAATACCTGAACGGAAGAGATTGATGTGCCTGCTGTCAACCGCCAAGGCGCTGAAACAATCAGACCTTGGCAAGATTTTTCCCCACCGCGATATTGACCACCAGGGGGACGTCCAGTTTCATCACGGACTCCATGCATTCCTTGATAATTTTCTCGCTCTTCCGCACCTCTTTTTCAGGCACCTCGAATACAAGTTCATCATGGATCTGCAGCAGCATCTTAGCCTTGAGTCTCGCCTTTTTCAGTTCATGATCCACCTTGATCATGGCCAGCTTGATAATGTCGGCCGCCGTACCCTGGATAGGGGTATTGATGGCCGTGCGCTCGGCAAATTCCCGCCTGGTCCGGTTGGAGCTGTTTATGTCAGGCAGGAGCCGGATACGCTTTAACAGCGTGGTCACATAGCGATCCTGTCTGGCCTGCTTGACAATATCCTCCATGAACTGCTGTACTCCGGCATAATGCTTGAAATAGCGATCAATAAAGGTCTGCGCCTCCCTGCGGCTCAAATTCAACTGGGAGGCAAGCCCGAAACTGCTCATACCGTATACGATGCCAAAGTTGATGGTCTTGGCCACCCGCCGCATCTGGGGCGTGATCAGCATGGGCGAGACAAAAAATATCTCGGCCGCGGTCTGGTTATGGATATCCTGCCCGGAATGAAATGCCTTGAGAAGTGCCTTATCCTGCGAATAGTGGGCCAGGACCCGCAGGTCGATCTGCGAATAGTCACCGGCAACAAAGACATGTCCTTTCTCCGGAACAAAAGCCTGGCGGATGCGCTGTCCTTCCTCGGTGCGGATGGGGATATTCTGCAGATTCGGGTTGCTGCTGGAAAGTCGCCCAGTGGCTGTAACCGTCTGGTTGAAGGAGGTATGCACCCTGCCTGTTTCTGGATGTACCAGTGCTGCCAGCTTTTCCACATAGGTGGACTGCAGCTTGCTCAGGTTGCGGTGGATGAGTATGGCCTGGGGCAACTCATGAAAAGAAAGCTTTTCAAGCACATTGACATCGGTGGAATACCCTGTCTTGGTCTTGCGTCCATGCGGCAGCTTGAGCTTGTCAAAGAGTATCTCTCCCAGCTGCCGGGGGGAATTGATATTGAATTCCTGACCGGCAAGTTTATATATTTCTTTTTCCAGTTCAGACAATTTTGCCCTGAATTCCTTGGACAGCTCCTGCAGAAGAGCACTGTCAACTTTGATGCCGGCCAGTTCCATCTCTGCCAGGATTGGCAGCAGGGGTGTTTCCAGGTCTGCAAAAAGCTCCCAAAGATTCAGTTTTTCAAGCTTTGGCCTGAACTCTTCCCACAGCAGGCAGGCGCCGTGTACATCCTCGCAGGAATAATTCTTGGCATCTTCAAGTGCCACATAAACAAAAGCTTCCGGCCGCTTATCACCCTTTGTCACCTCTGAGAAGGATGTCATCTTCGTGTCAAGGATTTCCCGGCAGAGGTCATCCAGCTTGAAGGTGCGCCTGCCTGGATCAAGCAGGTAGGATGCTATCATGGTATCCCAGAGCGGCCCCTTGAGGGTGGTTCCCTCGCCTTGAACTTTGATGATGGAGTAGTCAAACTTGAGGTTATGCCCCAGTTTTGGCAGTTTCTCATCTTCCAGGTACTGCTTCAACACCTTGAGCACCTTTTTTTTGGCAAGCTGGCCTGGGAGAAGTTTGCCATCTTCCTCCTTGTGGCCCAGGGGAATATAAAAAGCCTGTTTTGCATTGATACAGACTGACAAACCGGCGAGCTCGGCAGAAAACGGATCAAGGTCAGAGGTTTCAGTATCAAGCACCATATAGTCTGCTTTTTGCAGGAGTTTTACAAGATCTGCCAATCCCTCATCGGTCTGCACCAGGACAAAACCTTCCTGACTGACTGTTGCAACAGGAATCTCGGCCTTCATGAGCCTGGTGAACTCCAGTTCCGTATACAGTTTTTTCAACTTGTCAATATCCGGATCAGGCAACCGGTAGTCATTGATGTTTTTCGAAATATCCAGGTCTTCTTTCAGGTCAATCAATTCCCGGGACAGAAAGGCATCACTTTTATGCGCTTCAAGATTTTCCTTCATCTTGCTCTTTTTAAGGCTGTCCAGATTCTCATACAGATTTTCCAGAGAGCCGTATTCATTGATGAGCTTTTCTGCGGATTTAGGTCCGATACCCGGGACTCCTGGAATGTTATCGCTCTTGTCCCCCATCAGGGCAAAAAGATCAAGCAGCCGGTCAGGCGGCACATTATACTTTTTCTTCACCCCCGCAGGATCCATGACCACGTCTTTCATGGGGTCCCAGAGAATTATATTCGCATTCACCAGCTGCAGGAGGTCCTTGTCGCCGGAAACCACAATAACCTTGTGTCCAAGGGCAACAAGTTTACGCGCCGCAGAAGCGATAAGATCATCCGCCTCTACTCCCTGCTCCTCCATGGTATGGATATTATGTGCTTCGACAATTTTCTTGATATAGGGAATCTGAACTGCCAGATCATCAGGCATGGGCGGCCTGTTGGCCTTGTAATCAGCATATTTTTCATGCCGGAAGTTGGGGCCCTTGGCATCAAAGGCTACTGCCAGAAACTCCGGGGATTTTTCCCTGATGACCCGCAGCAGGATATTGGTAAAGCCGTATGCTGCATGGGTCGGCAAACCATTTGCCGTGGTCAGTGGTGTAATGGCATGATAGGCCCGGTAGAAGTAGGCGGAGCCGTCAATGAGATATACAGGCGATTTTTCCGGCATGGGGGGATAGTAACAGGTGGGAAGAAAATGTAAAATGTAAAATTGAAAATGGAAAATGGAGAATAAAAAATTAAAATTTTCAATTTTACATTTTCAATTTTCCCTTCATAAACGTTAAAGCTACCTGCCCCACAACCAGGGGCAGCAGGCTCATGGTAAATATCAACAGCCAGCCGCTTCGGCCCGGGTTGGCAACATTCAGAACCTCAGCCAGCAAGGGCACATAAACTGTTGCAGCCAACAGCAAGGAACAGAGCAACAGTGCCCCCCAGACAAATGGATTACGGACTATCGCGTTATTGAAAAAACCGCTGTTTTTCTCGCGCATATTAAAAACATGCCAGAGCTGGGCAAAAGCCAGGGTAAGGAAAGAAACCGTGACTGCCTTTTTTTCGTCCATGTCAAAATAAAGCATTGCGATAGCCATGGCGCCGAGAACCGTTAGAGTTATAATAAAACCATAAACGGTAACTCCAAACCAGCGGCTTGTATTCATGATGGGATCGTCTTTTTCCCGCGGCGGCTGTTTCATGATATCCGGGGAACCCTCGCCTGCTGCCAGGGCTAAGGCAGGAAACACATCAGTGACAAGATTCAGGAACAGAATCTGCAGGGGCAGAAGCGGCAGGGGTACATTGGCAAAGGCTGCCAACCCCACGGTCATTATTTCACTCAGGTTGCAGGAAAGCAGATATACAACAAAATTTCTGATGTTCTTGAAAATGATTCTGCCCTGTTCCACGGCATGCACGATGGAGGCGAATGAATCATCCTTAAGGATCATATCAGAGGCCTCCCGGGCCACCTGGGTGCCGCGCAATCCCATGGCGATACCGATATCCGCTGCAATGCAATGATATCCAGTTTCTGCTTTGGGCTGACCCTGGCAAAAAGGCTGGCACCAAGCAGTTTTTCTTTCTCAGCCGGGGTCAGCAGGTCTGCAGCCCTGAGATCACTGCCATGGACAACCGGCGCATTGGCATCATCCACCAGGCCGACTGCATAGCCGATGGCCTGGGCCGTTACCGGCTGGTCCCCCGTAGCCATGATAACCCTGATACCCGCTTCCCTGCATTCCTGCAGGACCTGCCGCACATCCTGGCGGGGCGGGTCGCTGAGTCCGATAAGTCCCAGAAAAACCAGGTTTGTATAGGCAGGAACATCCAGCTGGTCTTCCTCTTTCTCTGCCAGTGCCAGTACCCTCAGGCCTGCTGCCGCCATTTCATCATTCTTCTTCAGCCAGCAAGTCCGATCCGCGTCTGATAATTCCTGTTTCCCATCTTTGGTCAGAATTGTGCCACAGCTGGCGAGAATACTTTCCGGGGCGCCCTTGGCAGCCACCCTGTAACCTTTTTCCAGGCGATGATAGGTGGCCATCATTTTAGTTTCAGAATCAAAGGCTTCCTCCCTTTCTTCAGGAAGCTTTTCATTCAGGCCTCTGCGGGTCAACCCGAACCGTGCCCCCAAGAAAAGCAGGGCAACTTCAAGGGGATCACCCACGACCTGCAGGACCCTGCCATCGTCCGAGAGCGGCAGTTCTCCATTATTGCACAGGACACCCACTTCAAGGGCATGGAGCAGCGGCTGGTGCTCAGCAGGCAGAAATTCCCTGCCATTTTCAGAGATAAAGATTTTGCCTTCCTCCCTGGCATTCACATTTATTTTCAGATACACATTGCCGAGGGCAAGAGCTGCGGACGCAAGGCGGTTTTCTGTCAGGGTCCCTGTTTTGTCTGTACAGATGACGGTTGTTGCCCCCAGGGTTTCCACGGCTGCCAGATCCTTTACCAGGGCATTACGTTTGGCCATGCGCCACACACCCCTGGCCATGGCAATGGTGGCAACGATGGGCAGTCCTTCTGGTATGGCGGCAACAGCCAGGGCAATGCCTGTTTCAATCATCAGAAATATATCACGGCCTGCCACTATGCCGGTGATGCCCACCAGGGCAGCGATTCCCAGACTCACCCAGATAAGCCAGTGCCCCAGTTGGTTAAGTCTTTTTTCCAGGGGGGTTGTCTCATCCACGGTTTCGTGCACCAGTGCAGAGATCGTGCCAAGCTCCGTAGCCATGCCGGTCCCGGTAACCACGGCTTCTCCAGACCCCCGGGTAACTGCAGTACCCTTGAAAAGCATGTTGGCCCGTTCAGCCAGGGGAACCTCCTCGGGCAGAATGTCCGCTGATTTTGCAACCGGGAGAGATTCTCCCGTAAGTGGTGATTCATCGGCCTGCAGTTTTGAGGAAGCCAGGATGCGCAGGTCTGCCGTTATAATGTCCCCTCCCTCCAGGATAATGATGTCCCCGGGGACAAGATCCATGGCAGGTATCTCTGCAATGATTCCATCGCGCCGCACCCTGGAATTGACAATACCGAGCTTGCGCAGGGCTTCAATGGAACGAACCCCTTTCAATTCGGTGATAAACCCGATAACTGCATTTATGAGAATCACGGCAGCAATAGCCAGTCCTTCAATATGGTCACCGAGGACGAAGGAAAGGAGAGAGGCCGCAACCAGAAAATAGACGATAAGATTCTTGAACTGATTGAGAAAAATCTCCCAGGAACTGCGGGGCTTAACCTCACGCAGGGCATTGGGGCCATACTGCCTGCTTCTTCTGCCTGCTTCCTCTGCGGCAAGTCCATGCTGCGGGTCAATATCTAATGCCGTAATAATGTCGGCAGCGGAAAGCGCCCATGGCTTCGGTACAACTTCTTTTTTTGAACTGCTGGGGATTTTTTCCGGCATGAAAGAAATTACTGTAAGAATCTTTTCAGTTCTGGGAGAGCTTCACCAGCACCAGCAGCAGTATGAGCAGGGAAGCCCAGATAATGATAGTGTAGCGCGCGGCTTTTTTTGCCTTTGATGCTTCCCACCAGTTTAAGGGCCTTACACCCTGAAACAGAAAGGTGAAGACACCGGCTAGGTTGATACAGATCATATTAATTGCTGCCAGTTCCAGGGCCTGCAGTGCCAGCAGGAAATTCCCCGAACCCAGCAGCAGGCCAAAAACAACCAGGGGCGGCATCAGGGCAACCGCAACCATGACCCCGATCAGGACTGAAGGCACACCGCTTGTAATGGATAAGGCCGCGGCAATCCCGGAGGCAAGGGCCAGGATTATATCTGCATAGTTCACAACCGTTCTGGATGCAATTTCACGTAGTTGCGGATCTATGACAAGAAAATATCCCAGGGTCAAGGCCACAGCAAAGGCAATAATTATGCCGATAATGTTTGTTTTCAGGGCATTTCTGCCAAGTGCGCCGTCGCCGACCGTGGTGGCAAAGGAGAGTGCCACATTGGGTCCCAGGAGCGGGGCAATCACCATGGCGCCGATGATGACGGCAACATTATCCTTGATGAGGCCGATGGCTGCAACTATGGCGGAGAGCACTATCATGATCATATAGGTGTTGGTCAGTTTTGAACTGTCAAAAACATCATGATACAATTCCTGCCTGCTGACCCGGAGAGGCTCTTTTTTGCTTTCTTCAGCTTTTTCCTCGATCTCTTTCGTGCTTGGGTAAGAGGCTTCCAGGGGCAGAAGCACCATGTGGAAATCCTCCAGGCCGCCGTATTTTTTTTCAAAGGTGTCCAGCAAACCTTCAGTCTTCTCGGCTGGTACTATCATCTTGAAGATATTCCTGTTTTCACAGCTGCATGTGAGCCAGAAATTTGTCACTTTTGCCTCCTCGACGATTGCGAGGACTTCACCGGTAGCATCCTTTTGAACAGTCAAGAAGTATCAAAATGAAGCGGCACACTTTTTTATGTTTTCATACTATGTCTATTCGCAAATAATTTCAATAAATTATGATACATCCCAAAAGTCCTGCCTGGGATGGCGCGCCTTTACAGAACCTCATGGCTTCAACGGGAAATATGATTCATCGAGCCTTTGCCGCTGCTGCAACTCTGCGAACCCGCAGGGAAAGTGTACTCTAACCCTTGCAGGTAAAAGCACTTTGCGAGTTGGGCATTCTGCTTTCCACCATCCAGGTTATCCTGACTTGTTAACGGTATCAAGCATTTAGCTTGACGAGCCTCTCTCTTATATGTCATTCTTTCTTATCATGTAATTGACATATGACCAATGGAGGAATACTGTTCATTCAGCGCCGGAAATTACCCGCACCTGAGAATTCTTCAGGACCGGGAACAGTAACGTAATTGCTTGAGGAACACATAGTCTATCATCACTCCTGTCACGGACGGAAAACGAACATGCGCCAGAAAAAGATATCCTTTTCAACCTCCTATTTATTTGTTGCGCTTGCGGCGCTCCTTCTCATCCAGTACTGGCTGTCGCCTAAAGTCAACAACGTCTCCTATACCCAGTTCAAGAACCTGGTGAAGGAATCCAAGATCAACTCGGTTGTTATCTCCACCAATCTGTTGAAAGGATTCGAGACCAGGCAGGATGCAAAGAAAGAACCCCTGTTCCCTGAAATGATCTACCGCACCCCCAGGGTTGATGACAGAAACCTCGTAGAATTCCTGGAAAGCAATAATGTTGATATCATTGCAGAAAATGAGAACACATTTCTGAAAACTATTCTTTCCTGGGTCGTGCCGGCACTCATCTTTGTCGGCATCTGGATGTTTGCCATCAAAAAAATAGGCCAGGCAGGCCCCGGCATGATGACCCTTGGAAAACACAAGGCGAAAATCGTGGCCCAGACCGACCTGGGTGTGGACTTTAACTCGGTTGCAGGCCAGGACGAAGCCAAGCAGGAGCTTCAAGAGGTTATCGAGTTTCTTAAAACACCGGAAAAATTCACCCGCCTGGGAGCAAAAATCCCCAAGGGCATCCTGCTCGTCGGTCCGCCCGGAACCGGTAAGACTCTGCTGGCCAAAGCAGTTGCAGGCGAGTCGGGCGTGCCTTTCTTTTCCATCTCGGGCTCTGATTTCATTGAAATGTTTGTGGGGTTGGGAGCGGCCCGTGTCCGGGACCTCTTTGACCAGGCCAGCAAAACCGCGCCCTGTATTGTCTTCATTGATGAACTTGATGCCCTCGGCAAGGCGCGCGGCTTAGGCGGCATCAGCGGCGGTCATGATGAAACAAGGGCGTCATTATCCTTGCCGCTACAAACAGGCCTGAGATCCTTGATCCCGCCCTTTTGCGTCCGGGCCGCTTTGATCGCCACATCCTGGTGGACCGCCCGGATCTCAGGGAACGCGTTGCCATTCTCAAGGTGCATATTAAAGACGTCACCCTTGCAGACTCGGTCGATCTTGATGTTATTGCCCGCCGCACCCCGGGTTTTACCGCACGCTGCTTGCAGTGCGCAAAGGCAAAGACAAGGTTGACACCGAAGAATTTGACCAGGCCATTGACCGGATCATTGCCGGCCTTGAAAAGAAAAACCGGGTACTTAACGACCGAGAGAAAAAGATCGTAGCCTACCATGAAACCGGCCATGCCCTGGTTGCTGCGTTTACAGCAACTGCAGAGAAAGTACACAAGATAACCATTGTACCTCGGGGCATCGGTTCTCTCGGCTTCACCATGCAGCTGCCCACAGAAGACCGTTTCCTGATGTCGAAAACCGAGCTGTTGGAAAAAATTGATGTCCTGCTGGGTGGTCGGGCCGCAGAAGAGCTGACCTTCGGCGAAATCACGACCGGGGCCCAGAATGACCTGCAGAAGGCGACAAATATTGCCCGCAGCATGGTTACCCTGTACGGCATGAATGAAAAGCTAGGCCATGCCACATACAATGAGCCTGGCGGACAATTTCTGCAACAGCAGCAGTTATTCCAACAAAAGGAGATCAGCGACGAAACCGCAAAACTTATAGATGATGAGGTACGGAACATCCTGGCTGAGCGCATGGTCGAGGTAAAGGATCTGCTTGCCACCAAAAAGGATCTGCTGGAAAAAGTCGCCAACGCGCTGCTGGAAAAAGAAACCCTGGAAAGTGAGGAATTCTTCGAGCTGGTGGGACTCCAGGCAGAAGATTCCAAACCCGCTGCAAAAGACGAACAAGGGAAAGAAGCGTGAACCGGGAAACAGGATCCCCCAAAAGTATTGGTGTTGTTCTTCTGAACCTCGGCGGCCCGGAACGGCTTGAGGATGTTGAACCGTTTCTTTTCAACCTCTTCTCTGACCGGATGATTATCCGCCTTGGCCCTCCTTTCATGCAGAAAACCATTGCCAGGTTCATTGCCAGGCGCCGGGCGCCCAAGAGCGCCCAGGCCTATGCCAAGATCGGCGGCGGCTCGCCCCTGGGCAGAATCACTGCGGATCAGGCGCAGGCCCTTGAAAAAGAACTGGCTCCTTCGGGCGACTTCAAGGTTTCCATGGCCATGCGCTACTGGCAGCCCCGAGCCCGGGAAACCCTTACAGCTTTGCAGAATGAGGGGGTGCGAAACATCATTGGCCTACCCCTGTACCCGCATTATTCCATTGCCACCACAGGCTCCTCAGTGGCTGATCTCAGGGAGGCCGGCCAATCCTTTGCACCTCCCCTCAGCATTGAAGCCATTGAATCCTGGCCGGTCCAGCCCCATTATATCAAGGCCCTGGCAACAACCATTATCAAAGGGGCGCAATTGTTTAGCAGTGAAAAAGCCCAGGTGGTATACAGCGCCCATTCCCTGCCGGTAAAATTCATCCGGGAGGGTGACCCCTATGTGGAGCACCTGAAACAGACCATAGAGGCTGTTGAAACCGTCACGGCCATGCCTGGCAGGTTATGCTACCAGAGCCGCAGCGGCCCGGTGGAATGGCTCTCCCCCTCGCCCCCGGAAATGCTGGAACAGCTTGCAAAGGAAGGATGCAAAAATGTCCTGATGGTGCCTATTTCCTTTGTCTCCGACCACGTGGAAACTCTCTACGAAATCGACATGCTCTACCGTGACATGGCAAAAGACCTTGGTCTGCACCTGGAAAGAAGCCCCTCCCTCAACCTCGAACCAGAGTTCATCACCGGCCTTAAAGAACTTGTTTTGGATAAGGCTAAGAAAACGCATTGGTTGTGAACAGGCTGCAATGTTTCATCAATAAGCCGATTAAAATCAAACCACCTGCAATAATTTATTGGCAATAGCCTCTCATCCAATCATAACACTTGACGTTATGCGTTATATGGCATAAAATATTTGTATGATCCGGTCATTTAAATGCAAAGAAACCGAAAAGATATTTAAGAGGATTTTTTCAAAAAAATTCCCTTCCGATATCCAGCGGGTGGCTTTACGAAAACTTCGCATGCTTAACAGTGCAATAATAATTAATGACTTGAAAGTTCCCCCTTCGAATCGTTTGGAATCTTTAAAAGGTGATAGACAGGGGCAGTATAGTATAAGGATCAACGAGCAATGGAGAATCTGTTTTAAATGGTCGAAAAAAGACGCATTTGAAGTAGAAATTGTTGATTACCATTAGGAGGTTACGCATATGAAAAAAATGAACCCTATTCATCCAGGGGAGATTCTGCTTGAAGAATTTTTAATCCCCATGAATTTAAGTCAAAATAAAATTGCCACCGACCTTGGTGTACCACCCCGCAGGATCAATGAAATTGTACACGGCAAAAGAAGAATAACGGCGGATACAGCGCTTCGCCTGGCCCATTACTTCAGGATGTCGCCACAATTCTGGCTGGGATTACAAATGGACTATGATCTTGATGTAGAAGAGGACCGGCTTTCTGATCGCTTAGCTGACGAGGTAAAAACATACAAAGCTGCATAACAATTGCTGCTTCCGGGGCAAATCCCGAGGAATCTTCTGCGGATAATATTACACTATATCTGAAATGTTCATGAATTCTCTCGGTTCAAACTTCGAGACCTGGTTCCTGCGCATGCGGATATTCATGAGCAGGCCGATGCCGATAAGAGTGGTCATGAGCGATGATCCCCCGTAACTGAAGAGAGGCAGCGGTATCCCCACCACCGGCAGAAATCCCATGACCATGAGCAGGTTGATGACCGCCTGCCAGAAGATGAGGGAAACAATGCCAAAGGCCAGCAGCACACCGAACTTATCCCGTGAAGTAAGACAGACGTTAATCCCCCAGAGAATCATGAAGAAATAAACGGCCAGAAAGAAAAGAGAGCCGGCAAAACCCCATTCTTCTGCCCAGACGGAAAAGGCAAAGTCTGTATGACGCTCAGGCAGGAAATGCAGGTGCCCCTGTGTTCCTTTCAGGTAGCCTTTGCCGAATTTGAGCCCGCTTCCCACGGCGATTTTTGACTGCAGGATATGATACCCGCTGTTGGTGGGATCGCTTTCCGGGTTCAGAAAGGTTTCGATGCGCTGTCTCTGGTAAGGCTTTAAGAAAAACATCCAGCCAACAGGTATTATGGCAGCACCCGATCCGAAAATAATGCCGATGGTCGACCATTTCAGCTTCACGAAGAGGATCATAGAGCCAAAAATGCCGAGAAACATTAGTGCCGTTCCCAGGTCGGGCTGCTTGAGAACCAGTAAAAAAAGAACTCCTGTCAGCCCGATGGGGACAAGCATGTCCTTGATGGCAAAACCGCGGCCCGTATCCTTGCGGTAATAATAACTGGCCAGCGAGATGACCAGCATAAGCTTAGCCGGCTCCGAGGGCTGCAGCCTGAAAAATCCGAAGTTGATCCAGCGCTGGGTCCCGGCAATGCTGCCTCCCATGAACAGGGCGACAAGGAGGAGCCCGACAATTACTGTATAGAGGGGATAATTCCATTTCAGCAGCAGCCGGTAGTCGAACAAGTGTATGATAATAATAAATGAAAAGCCGGCGAGGAAAAAGAAAAGCTGCCGCAGAAAGATCATGGTACCGGCTGATTTGCCCGCATATGTAGCACTGTAAAGATTCATTAGCCCCATGGCTGCAATCAGCAGCACAGCCACAAGCATTATCCAGTCAAAATCTTTTATCAGCTGCCTGTCAAAACGAAACATATTCCATCCCGATTTCTAAAGTTCTTTCTTCTTATAGCAGGGAAGCCTGGCCTGCCTTCACCTCTTCAGTCCCGTGTTCGTTTTTCTTGGCAAAATACTTTGCCAGGACTTTTTTCGCCACAGGGGCTGCGGCAGATCCTCCGTGACCACCGTGTTCCACCAGCACGGTGACAGCAATCTCCGGATTTTCAGCCGGCGCGAAACTGGTAAACCAGGCATGGTCCCTATGTTTGTATTCCACATCTTCCTCGCTAACCTCTTTAAACTTCTCCATTGTCACAACCTGGGCCGTTCCGGTCTTGCCGGCCACTGTTATGCCCTTCAAGCGGGCTTCTTTGCCGGTTCCGTGCCTGTCATTCACGGCACCGACCAGGCCGTCCCGGATCAGCTCCAGGTATTTATCCATGCCTGCAAGTTCCACCTCAACCGTTGGCGCAAAATCCTTGACAACCTGACCTTCAGGATCAAGGATTTTTTCAACCAGGAAAGGCTTATAGAGTGTACCGCCGTTGGCCAGGGCGGAAGTCATCTGGCAGACCTGCAACGGCGTCACAAGATTAAACCCCTGGCCTATGGAAATTGAGAGCGTTTCGCCCTCCTGCCAGCGCTCCCCCTTGGCCAGCTTTTTCCAGTTGGCGGTCGGGATCAGGCCTGACTTCTCATATTCGAAGTCGATGCCTGTTTTATGCCCCAGCCCCATGCGGTTTGCATATTCCGCCAGGGCATCCACGCCAACCCTTAGGCCAACCTGGTAAAAATAAACATCGCATGATTCAGCCAGGGCCCGATGCAAGCTTACAGGGCCATGTCCTCCCTCTTTCCAGCACCCATACCTGCGGTTGCCGAAAACCATGGACCCGGAACAGTAAAAAACCGTATTGGCATCTATCACGCCCTTTGAAAGCCCGGCCAGGGCTGTGACAACCTTGTAGGTTGAGCCGGGAGGATATTGTCCCTGGATGGTTTTATGCACCAGGGGCCGTTTGATGTCATTGAGCAGGGCCTGCCAGTTGCTTGTCGAAATGCCTCCGACAAAATCTTCCAGGTGCACAGGTGGCGCACTGGCAAAGGCAAGGATACGTCCCGAGTTCACATCCATGGCAATAACAGCCCCGGCCTTGCCGGCCAGGGCATTTTCAGCCTCAAGCTGCAAATCAAGGTCAATGGTGAGCTGCAGATCATTACCCGGAAGGGGTTCTTTGCCCTTCAGCTGACGCTGCTCAAAACCATGGGCATCAACTTCCATATATAAGGTTCCCTTCTCACCCCGCAATTCCTCTTCGTAAAACTTTTCAAAGCCCCTCTTTCCTATCTGGTCACCGCCCTGATAAATCTCGGCTTTTGATTCCTCAAGCTCTTCCTGGCTGATCTCACCTGTATAGCCGATCATGTGGGAGCCGAAATCCTCAAACAGGTAATTACGTCTTGGCAGGACCTCGATTCTTACACCTGGCAGATCGTAGTGGTTGTTTTCTATATACACCAGGGTTTTCCAGTCAATATCCTCTTTCAGCAATATTGGAATATGCCTGGGATTATCCGTTGCTTCCCGCACTTTTTTCAGCAGGTCTGCAATCTCCTCATCCAGGATAAGGGACAACTTCTTGATAATTTCATCAGGATCAGGAGAATCCTCTTTCACCCAGACAATATTGAAGCTTGGGCGGTTGGTGATAATCGTCCTGCCCTCGCTGTCCATGATATTTCCCCTTGGGGCAATAACGTCAAGCATGCGGACCCGGTTGTTGTCCGCCTTCGCACTGTATGCAGAGCCGTTGTGTATCTGCAGAAACCACAACCTGGTTATTATCACAGCAATAAAAAAGATGATGATCAATGTCGCTGCATCGGTCCGCTTTTTCAGCTGGGTCAGCTCATCGGCATCAATTTTTTTTATTTTTGTAAAAACCTGTTTTGGGGAATTCATCGGGAGATTATGATTTGAAACGGTTTACGCTTTTTGTTCCGGGCAGACGGCCGGAAGCCGAAGTGCTCCTGTAAAAATTAGTGACGGCGTCAAAGATACCAACCACGGGACCTCCTATTACCGCCAGCATGAGCAATTGCAGGAGTATCGTCCCCCATGACCATTGGGATGGTGTTTCCGGTGCCTGAAAATAAGAAAACAGGAACATGCCTATGCTGACAAACAGATAACTGATGAGGGCCAGTGGCACCTGGTAGGCGAATTCATTCAGGGCAACCTTCCTGGAAATTCCCTTGATAAAAGCAAATACCAGGAGATAAATAACCGGATAGAGCCCGAGAAAAACACCCGAAAAAACATCCATGAGCAACCCCAGCAGGAGAATGACCACCGATCCCCGGAATATTTCAGGCTGGCATGAGATATGGACTACCAGCAGGAAGAGTATGTCCGGCTTCCCCAGCCAGACAGGCAGCAGCTGCAGAAAGGTTGTCTGCAGCACCAGGATCAGGATGCCGAGGATGAGAAAAATTGCAATGAACATGGATGGTGCTTTCAGTCCTCAGTGAGGGAATATTTTTTCATGATGATTATGAGGTACTCCAATTGAGAAAAATCAACTGCCGGTTTAACCGCGATATTCTGAAACATGCCGCGCCGGCTTTTTGTAATCTCTGCAACGGTGCCAACCATGAGCCCCTTGGGAAACACCCCTCCCAGGCCCGAGGTCAGCACATAGTCTCCCTTTTCAACCTCAGCGCTCTTCAAAACATAATGCAGGTTAAAGGTCTCGGGCCCCGATCCCTTGACAATGCCCTGCACCCTCGTTTTCTGGGTTATTACCTCAATGGCGCTGTTCGGGTCTGTTGCCAGGAGTACCTTGGAATAATTGGGTGAAGAGGTCAGGACCTGACCGACCACACCTTCAACGGTTACTACCGGCATGCCTTTCTGGACGCCGTCGCTGGAGCCGCGGTTGATGGTGAATGTACGGAACCAGAGTGAAGGATCCTTGCCGACAATTTCTGCCGACAGGGTTGGCGGCGGGAGGGATTCCTTCAGTTCCAGGAGCTTTTGCAGGCGCACATTCGTGGCCACGGCTTCCCGGTATTCTATATTGGCAGTTTTATATTGCAGCAATTCCTGCCGAAGCTGCTCGTTTTCCTCCCTGACATTCAGCAGGTCCGTGTATTTGTCCCAGATGCTGCCTGCGTAGTTGGAAACTTTGGAAATTGCGGTCTGGAAAGGACCTATGAGTTCAAGGCCCAACTTGTGCGGAATGGTGAATTCCTTGCGGCCTGCCATGGAGACGAAGAGAATGAAAATTGCGGTGAGGAGGCAGCCGAAAAGCAGAAAAACCCGTATATGCCTTGACCGTTTGCTTCTCTTCCGAATCGTGTTGCTCAACTGGAAAACCTCTTCTTGCCGAAAGCCTGCTACAACTTCATTATTACGGGAAATGTTACCTGATCGGCTCCACCGGTCACCAGTTGATCTTAACCTCTTTCAGGATATCGATGTTGTCGAGTGCGGCGCCTGAGCCAAGCACTACGGAGGAGAGTGGATCTTCGGCTATGATTATGGGCAGACCAGTTTCCCTGTTAAGACGCTGATCAAGGTTGCGCAGCAGGGCCCCGCCGCCGGTCAGAACTATACCCTGGTCAACAATATCGGCAGACAGCTCAGGCGGGGTGAGTTCCAGTGCCATTTTTACCGCATCAACTATGGCATCGACCTGTTCGGAGATGGCGGACTTGATCTCAGCCGAGTTGATGGTCAGGGTTTTCGGCACTCCTGAAACCAGGTCGCGGCCCTTTATGTCCATGGTTTCATATGGTTCCTCGGGCATGACATCGCCGATGGTGGTCTTGATCAGCTCAGCGGTACGTTCACCGATGGCCAGGTTATGCTTGCGCTTGATATACTGCAGAATGGCATCATCCATCTTGTCGCCGGC
>WOR8_10009166_pt1 | contig 17190 bp, 17 predicted proteins | sample DeeMarSeWOR38_10_FD_19890 | JGI IMG/M metagenome (IMG submission 19890)
GGTATGAATGGCAAGGTGGCCTCTTATGATGAGCAAGGTAAAAAGAGCTTGGCCTATAACGTAAAGAAACAAAGCAAAGGCTATTATGTGTTGATGGATTATCTGGGACAAGCCGAGGTCGTTGCCGAGCTCGAACGAAACATGAGGCTGGACGATCGCATACTTAAATACCTGACGGTTAAGTTGGCAGATCAGGTTGATCCCGCGACCGTGGAGGCAGCAAAACCCAAGCCTAAAAAAGAAGCGGAGAAGACCGAGGTGGCTGAAGAAGAAGCTCAATCTCCCGAAGACCAAGAAAGCGAAGAAGAGGAAACTGAAGAGGATTAGGCAGGAAGGAGTCGATGGTGGCATACAGAAGAAGAAGATCATTTCCCCGGCGTAAGGTTTGTCGGTTCTGTGCTGATTCAAATGTGAAGATTGATTATAAGGATCCTAAGTTACTGAAATACTTTATTACTGAGCGGGGGAAGATTATTCCAAGGCGTATCTCCGGCAACTGTGCCAGGCATCAGAGAGAGATAACCATGGCCATTAAGAGAGCACGGCATATTGCCCTGATGCCCTACACGACAATTCAGCCGCACTAGTTGACTAATTTGAGATTTAGCCAAATTCTTGTAGTTAGACGCGTTCCGCTTTTGGTAGATCAAATAGTCGCGCGAATTTTGTTCCATAGCTCATTATAATGAGTTCCAGCGTTGTCCAGTTAGAGTGACCCCTACTGGTGATGTTGATTTGTCGGACAGGAGGTTTCCTGGGGGCCAAAAATCCCTGGTTTTTCGCTAACGGAGGTTTTTTGAATGAAAGTAATACTGAAAGAAGACATTCCCAAGCTCGGAAGAATGGGGGAGACGGTCCGGGTGGCCCATGGCTATGGTCGCAACTACCTCATCCCTCAAGGAAAAGCTATACAGGCTACCAGCAAGAATCTGAAGGCCTTAGAGCACGAGCGTATGTTGATCCAGCGTAAGGCAGACCTGGCTCGTAAGGAAGCTGAGGGAGTGGCCGGAAAAATCAGGGGGCTGACTCTCACCATCAGCCGCAAGGTGGTGGACGAGGATAAGATTTACGGTTCTGTTTCTATAGGTGATATTTCTCAGGCTCTGGAAGAAGCGGGTGTTGAGATTGAACGGAAATTGATTATGCTAGATGAACCCATAAAGAGCTTGGGAGAATTCCAGGTTTCCATCAAGGTGCATGCTGATGTGACAGCAGAGCTTACTGTTCAGGTCGTAAAGGAAGAATAGAGACCATGAACGAGCAGGGCGGAGTACCCGCGAGGGTTCCTCCTCACAACATCGAGGCTGAGCAGTCGGTCATCGGCGGCATTCTTCTAGACAATGAAGTCTTACCCAGCGTCTTGGAGATCCTTCGGGGTGGGGAGTTTTACCGGGCCGCTCACCGAACCATCTTTGCTGCTGTGATGGAGCTGTTTGAAAGGAACGAGCCCTGCGACCTTGTTACCCTCACCGATCTTCTCAGGTCTCATAAGAAACTGGAAGAGGTGGGAGGGGCAAGCTATTTAGCCTCACTGGTTGACCGAGTCCCTTCCTCGGCCAATGCCGGCCAATATGCCAGGATCGTCAAAGAGAAGTCCATGGTCCGCACCCTGATCAGTCGGGCAACCGAGATTGTGGCGAGCGGTTTTGACAGCAGTTTGACGGTGGAAAACCTCCTTGACCGTGCTGAACAGGCCATATTTCAAGTCAGTGAAGACCGCATCAACCCCTCATTCTTTCCCATCAAAGAGATAATCAAGGAAAGTATCAGAACTCTTGAAACCCTCTATGATCGAAGGGAGATGATAACCGGTGTTCCCACTGGTTTTGCCGAGTTGGACCGGCTCACCTCTGGACTTCAGTCAGCAGACCTGATCATAATCGCCGGCCGCCCAAGCATGGGGAAGACTGCCCTTGCTCTCAATATTGCCCGCCATGCTGCGGTTGAGGCGGACATACCAGTGGGGATTTTTTCTCTGGAGATGAACAAGGCGCAGTTGGGTATGCGACTGCTTTGCTCTGAGGCACGGGTGGATTCTCAGAAGATGCGTAGTGGATTTCTTAGCGAACGAGATTGGCCGCGTCTCACCCGGGCGGCTGGCACAATAAGCGAGGCGCCATTATTCATAGACGACACTCCGGCAATTTCCGCAATAGAGCTCAGGGCCAAGTCCCGTCGCCTGAAGCGAGATCAGAATCTGGGACTCATAATTGTGGACTATTTGCAGTTAATGCGGGGATCTCACGTTAGCGAGCGGCGTGAGCAAGAGATATCCGAAATATCTGGATCACTCAAGGCCTTGGCTAAGGAGCTTGACGTGCCGGTAGTGGCTCTTTCTCAGCTTAACCGCAGGGTAGAGGAACGGCACGACAAGCGGCCCCAACTCGCTGATCTGCGAGAGTCGGGTGCCATAGAACAAGATGCTGATGTGATCGCATTTATCTACCGCGATGAAGTTTACCACCCGGATAGCCCTGACCAGGGTCGAGCCGAGATAATCATCGGCAAACAGCGCAATGGGCCAACGGGCAGGGCCAAACTCACTTTTCTTACCCAATACACTCGTTTTGAAAATTTGGCATTTGAGGAAACAGGATAGAGGCTCCCGGCGTGCTGTCAGTAATTTCTCAAGTGGCAAATTTCGAGTCGGAGATCCAAGTCTCGAGCTTAGTTAAATCCGAAACAATGTTCCAATTTCCAAATATCAATGATCAAAGCTAGATCTTTCTCGGGTTAGACTGTTCTGTTTTGAAAATTTGGATTTGGGCTTTGTTTAGGATTTCGTGCTTGGGATTTCGGATTTCTATTAGGTTTTGTTAACGAAAACCATAAAGTGCCTGATTAGTGCTTTCGCTGAGGGATGTAATGGTTGTGTACTGGAATAAGGATCAGGAGACTATGCCCAGAGAAGCCCTCGCCGGTTTTCAATTGGAGCGCTTGCAGTGGACCCTGCAGCAGGCGGGTAAATCTCCTCACTACAAAAAAATCTTTGCTGAAAGCAAAATAGAACCTGGGAAAATTAGACAACTTGAAGATATTCGCCAGCTTCCCTTCACTACAAAAGAAGACCTCCGGGCTCAATTTCCTTACGGTCTTCTTTCCGTGGATCTCAAGGAAGTGGTCAGGCTCCATTCTTCATCTGGTACTACAGGACAGGCTACAGTCGTTTTTCACAACCAAAAAGACATTGAAAACTGGGCTGACCTGGTGAGCCGGTGTATGTACATGACAGGAGTGCGACAGGATGACGTATTCCAGAACCTTACTGGCTACGGTCTTTTCACCGGAGGGCTCGGATTTCACTATGGAGGCGAGCGTCTGGGAGCTCTAACCATTCCATCCGGAACGGGTAACACCAAGCGACAGATCCTCCTTATGCAACAATTTGGCACTACCGTAATCCACCTGATTCCCAGTTATGCCATGCGTCTCATGCAAGTGATGGAAGAGTTGGGGGTTGATCCCTCTGTGGATTTAAGATTGCGCATCGCTTTTCTCGGAGCAGAGCCCCATTCGGAAGAGATTAGGCAACGGGTGGAGCGCTATTTCGGGGTGGAGGCTTACAATTCATACGGCCTTTCGGAGATGAATGGACCGGGGGTTGCTTTCGAGTGTCCGGAGAAGAGGGGAATGCATATTTGGGAAGATGCATTCTTGGTGGAAATTGTTGATCCCGAGACGCTGGAGCCGGTGGAGACAGGGCAAGAGGGGGAGTTGGTTTTAACTACACTCAAGCGTGAGGCTATGCCGATTATCCGCTACCGCACAAGCGATCTTGCTCGTGTTCTCCTAGGGCCGTGTCCATGCGGTCGAACTCACAGCCGTCTGGCTCGGATTATGGGTCGGACTGACGACATGCTCATAATCAAAGGGGTGAATATCTTCCCGATTCAAGTGGAGCAAACACTGATGGAGATCTCTGAAGTGGGGCAAAACTACTTGATAATTCTGGAAAGTGCCGACGGAATGGACATGATGCGCATACAAGTGGAAGTGAGGTCCGAGATCTTCGAGGAGGACATGCGCTATCTCAAGGGGCTTGAGCAAAAAATAACTCGCGAGCTTCGCAATGAACTTCTTATCACACCGAAAGTAGAATTGGTTCAGCCCAACACTTTACCCCGCTCTCAGGGGAAGGCGGTTCGGGTTGAGGATCGCCGAAGCGCCTAGCGGCTCATTTCATCATTTCTCATTAGACTTTTTGCTTCTATACTATGATGGACAAATAATGATCGGGGCATTTCATCACGAGGGGAAATGTTAGATGCGAAATGATAAATGTGAAATGAGAAATGATGAAATGGCCTCTATTGCAAAATTTTCTCTGGCAGATTACAATTTTATAAACAGGCACAAATTCTGGGAGGTTTATCGATCCGAAAAGTATATGGTCACACCGCCGGTTTGAGCGCGGGTTACATCAAGCGTTTGCAGAAGTTGTATAGGCGACGTCTGCCCCCCCAAGGAATTATCACTCCTGAACTCTCACGCACCCTAACCAGGCTTTCATTCGAAGCCAATCGACAATTGGGCCTACTCATCAGTCGTAGCGGCGACATTGAACGGGTAATTGTTGGCGACCATCGCTCCATACTTATCCCGGAGCTTGCTCCTACTCGTGGTCACCGCAGTCGCCTTCGCGGCCTGCGTTGCGTCCATACCCATCTAAATGGAGAACCCGTAACTGAAGACGATCTGATGGATCTGGTCTTTCTGAGGCTGGATCTAATGGCGGTCCTGGAGGTAGACGAGCATGGTGGCGCCCGTCGCCTTCTCTGTGCCCATTTGCTGCCTGAAAACGTCAATGGTAAAGGGTGGCTTGTTATGGATCCGCTTCCGGCCCATGATCCGAAGCTGGACTTCCTTCAATTGGTCCAGTCTTTAGAAGGTGAGTTCGCTGGAAAGCAGGCTTTGCTCGAAGTGAAAGGCGATCAAGATCGGGCCATATTGGTCAGCGTCACTAGCGTTTCTAAGACTGAGGCCGAGGCCTCCATGGAAGAGCTGACCGAGTTAGCCTATTCATCGGGTATAGCCGTTGCCGAGAGAATCATCCAGCGGCAGCAAAAGATTAATCCGAAGTACCTATTAGGCCGCGGTAAACTCAGTGAGCTTGTGCTCCGGGCTCTGCAACTAGGAGTTGATCTTCTGATCTTCGATCAGGACCTTAATCCCTCACAAGTGCGCTCGATTACCGACTTCACAGAGCTGCGGGTTATTGACCGGACCCAGCTTATTTTGGACATATTCGCTCAAAGGGCTAAGAGCCGAGAGGGTAAAATTCAGGTAGAGATGGCCCAGTTGAAGTATATGTTGCCGCGACTAGTGCTGAAGGATGACGCTTTGTCGAGGCTTACAGGGGGCATCGGCGGTAGGGGGCCCGGCGAGACCAAACTGGAGATCAACAGGCGGAGGGTTCGAGATCGCATAGCCAGACTAGAAAAACAGCTGCAGCAAATCAGTAAGCAAAGGGGCCAAAGACGAGGATTGCGGCTACGAGCTGGCCTTCCTATCATTTCCATAGTTGGCTACACAAACGCGGGAAAGTCAACGCTGCTAAATACTCTTACCCACAGCAAGGAGCAGGTGGGGGATAGGCTTTTCGCTACTCTGGATCCTGCAAGCCGCAGGCTACGCTTCCCCCGCGATCAGGAAGCTATAATCACTGATACAGTCGGGTTCATTCGGGACCTGCCAAGCGATTTGAAAGAGGCCTTCGGCGCAACCTTGGAAGAACTCCGACATGCTGATCTGTTGCTCCACGTAATTGATATAAGTAATCCTATGTTTGAGGAGCAAATGAAGGCGGTGGGAGAGCTCCTGGAAGAGCTGGGTCTGCACCTAATTCCAATGCTTAGGATCTTCAATAAGGTTGACTTGGTGCAGGATCAAGGTTACTTGCAGAATATATGCAGACGGAATGGGGCGATTGGTGTGTCCGCCCTGAATGGAGACAACCTGGCCTCGCTGGTGGAGGCCATGGAGAAAAGGCTGCCCCTGGTGCCAACGGCGAGTAGGCCCCGGCTAACTGTTCATTAAGGAAACTCAAACCCACTAAACTACCCCTAGGCTATCTAGTGTTGTGATTTTACATTTTTCATTTCACATTTCGCATTTTTTTTCTTTGGAAGGATATGTTACCCAATGGCGGAATGATAAATGAGAAATGCGCGATGAGAAATGACAAATGGCGTGGTGCTTAGTGCCTACTGCTTAGTGCCTAGTGTCTTGCTGCGGTGTTTGGCAAGTATTTCTCTAGCACGGCTAACGTCTTTTTGGATCTGGGTAGAAAGCTCCTCGGGGCCTGAAAAGGTTTTCTCATCCCGGAGCCTTTCGATGAAGCGCACCTGGATGGTCTTTCCATAAATATCCTCGCTAAAGTCCAAAATGTGGGTCTCCACCGAGAAGGCTCCATTGTCGAAGGTGGGACTATAACCTATGTTGGTGGCGCCATCATATAGTCGGCCCTCAATCACCACTTCTGTGGCGTAAACACCCGGTTTCGGGGTGAGTTCATCGATGAGTTGCAAGTTGGCGGTGGGAAAACCTAGCAACCGCCCACCCCGGTCACGTCCTCGGACAACTCTTCCCGCAACCTGGTAGTCACGACCAAGCATTTCGCGAGCCCTTTTAAGGTCTCCCACTGTGACGAATTCCCGGATAGTGCTAGAACTCACTTCCACCCCGTTTAAGGTTATATCAGGCACCACATGGACCTCAAAGTTTAGCTCCCGACCCATGCGGGTGAGGGCGGGGATGTCTCCCAATCTTTTGTGGCCGAAACGGTAATCCGGCCCTACGACAACTGCTCGTGCACCAATCTTGGCGTGGATGATTTCTTGGACAAAGTCACTGGCGGTCATGGTGGCAAATTCAGGGGTAAACTCGATTACTACGAAAACATCAATGCCGGCGGCCTCTATAAGATGCACTTTCTGTTCATGGGGGGTGATGAGGGGGGGGCCATTGGAAGGGGATAGCACTTTGACGGGATGGGGATAGAAGGTGATTATGATTGATTCACCCCCCATAGTTTCCGCCAGGTCCTTGACCCGCTGAAAGAGACTCAAGTGTCCAATATGGACACCATCGAAGTTGCCAATGGTGATTACCGGGTTGCGAAACTTTCTCTTGATTTTGTCTATGCCATGTATCACTTCCATTGAGATAAAAAAACCCTCCCACTCCTGGCAGTCTTGGAAAATGACCTAGATTTTCCCGCTTGACAAAGAAAGGCTGTAAGAATACATTAACTTTTTTCAACAAGCAATACCAATTTGCTTGGTGCCGAAGTGGCGGAACTGGTAGACGCGCTAGGTTCAGGGTCTAGTGGGGATTTACCCCGTGGGAGTTCGAGTCTCCCCTTCGGCACCACCACCTCTTGTACCTCATAAGCCAAAAGCTCTTGGCCCTTTTCTTGCAAAAATCTCTGAGGACAATACTGGCCTTGATCAAACCGGATATTGCGCCGTACTGCTTGCAGTTTTTTATTAGTAATCAAAGTCATGGAATGTAACTGCTTTCTTCAGAGTTGAGCGCATGAGTGAGGGCTTCAAAATTTTGGTATGTATTGCAGTCATCATGGCCGGCGTGGGAGACTTCTGTATTATCGAAGAAAGGAATATATTCCCGCTTTGGATGTACTTGGTTATGACATTTTATATGGTTGTAGTTTGGATAGACGAGCGCTTAGTTCCACTAGTGAAAGATGTTGCTGATTTGTTTAAGAATGGTACATGATTGGAAAACCTGCAGCGATTTTTTCTGGTAATTCATAAGGAAAACAGGTATCCTCTTCCACGTGTAATATCTTTTATCTTCAAACTTTATCCACATACATGAAAACTCGGAAATTTTATCTGGTAAATGATTTCAAACGATCTATTTAGTGCTGCAGAAGTATAAATGAAGATCAAAGAGAGACGGGAGTACTCTAGGGCGGAGGTCGACTGGCCGGTCAATATATCTGCCGCTCAGGGTTTAATCCAGGGTACAATAAAAAATATGAGTCTTGGAGGGGCCTACATCCATCTGGAAGAGCTCCCCGACATGGATGAAAAGCTTGATCTGAGCATAGAGATACCAGAACACCACTATGCTGTTTTCGCCAATGCAGAAACAATTCGATTTGAGGTTAATGCCAGCGAAGAAACTCCGGTTTATTATGGTTTGGGTGTCCGCCTGAAAGACATTCCTGAAGATGATTTCGAGTTCCTCTCCACTACCGTCCTCCGTTAGCGGAATCAATTTTAGCCCGCTTCCCCCTCTTTTCCTCGAATTTTGGTATGAGGTGTGCATGCAATTTAACTGGCTGTAACTGGCTGAAAAGGCGAGGGATTTGACAGGAAGAGGGTAAGAGGAGAATAGCCATGGATGATGTGGCTAGCTTTTTGGCAGATTCAGTGGTCTGCGCAGGCTTTGATTCTGCGGAGGTTGAGGACCTCGCCACGATCTGTAAATCCGTGCGTTTTAAGGCTGGCGAGGTCATTGTTGCCGAAGACGCTCGCGGGCGAGACCTCTATTTCATCAAAGCTGGCAGAGCGCAAATCAATCTCAGCGGTCCCTCCGCTCGAGACGATGCGGGAGCCATCAGTAAAATTGTTCCCGGTGAGGTTTTTGGGGAACTGGGCTTTATCGATGGTGCCAGACGATCAACCTGGGTGGTGGCCATTGACGAGGTAGAGGCAATTCAGCTGGGATGGGAGGATTTTCACCAGCTAACACAGAGCAACAGCAGAATAGGATATAAGTTCATCTATAACTTGGCTCTGGTCATGGCTGAGCGGCTAAGAGACACCACAATGTCCCTGAGCAACTTGTTAGGTGTGCGAGGTAGGTAAAAAGACACCCCCACTACTCCACCTCTCCATTGCGGTTCAGCTCTATCTGTGGTTTGATTAGGCCCACCTTTAGCCCGGATATCTCATGAATCACTCGCTGCGACCTCGTTTATGGCCGTCCTTCCTGGCGTCCTCGGGTGCACGCCCCTGCGACGTACCGTTCAGGTACGCCTCGGAACCAACACCCTGCGGTTGCCAGGTGGCCCGCCCGCCTCGCCTGAGCGCTCGCGATGGCGGGCAGGCACGCCCATCTACGTGGTCTCGCGACAGCAATTCATGAGATATCCGGGCTAGCATTCCCACAGATGTATGAATGGATATTTTATGTACGGCTTCCTTGCCGATTTGGTGATGGTGCTTCACTTCGGCTTCATCCTCCTGGTTGTTTTTGGGGGGCTTCTGGCGCTACGCTGGCTGGGTTTCGCTCTTTTGCATCTGCCAGCGGTGTTGTGGGCTCTTTTCTTGGAGCTCAATCCGGGAACCATGTGCCCATTAACTCCACTGGAGCAATCACTGAGACTGCGGGCCGGTGAATCTGCCTATAGGGGAGGGTTTATTGAACACTACCTAGACCCAATTATTTATCCGGATATGTCACTGCATGATCAATACTTCCTCGGCATAGGTTTGTTTGTCTTAACGGTGGCAATCTATTGGCGAGTGTACAAAAAGTGGAGATCCGCCGGCCGCAAAGCCGAATAGGGCGAAACGGTATTCGGCTATGCGGTCATTCATAGTCACTTGGCCACTAACGTAGCCGTCACTACGCTACGCTGTCATTCATAGTTAACTGCCATTGTGGCGTTGAAACAACTTTATGACGGCCGTAAGGCCTAATGACGGGCGTCAGCCCGAATGACGCCGAAGGCAATTGACTACAAATGACGGGCGCAGCCCTTGCGTCGGCTTGATTCGGCCTTATATTCAATAATATTTTCGTCTATCCATACAACTCCAAGAAGCAACCGACCCCCGCTGCGCGTGATTTCTCGTCAACTGATTTGGAATCTGGTCTAACGTTTTGAACCGCAGTGAGGACAGTAGCGAAAATGTTTCTCGAGGGTCTCGCCACAACGGTGGCAACTTATGGCCCGTAGATCCGTACCCGGCGCGTAGACCTTGCCGCTTTCGTCGGTAACATGGCCGCACCGTTCACACTCTACGAATGGTTGACCTTTGCGGACTCTCAAGATGGGGATAAAAAAAAGAGATAGATAATCATCCATGCGGACAAGGTAGGCCTGACTCAACCCGCAGTTGGCACAGATGCGAGGATGGCTGTCGATTTTTTTTCGTCTAGGTCCTACTCCGCCGATGAAAATCACTCCTTCTATTTCCTCCTTAGTTTCAGGCAAGGAGCCAGGAGTAAGAATGCAGGGATTGTGGCATAGAGCATGGGGCATGGAGCATAGGGCAGAATTGCGGACTGAAAAATTATCAGGCGTGGCTTCCCACCTCGCTTGCCCCCTATCGCCCGTGCTCAGGCGTGGCAGGCGTGCTCAGGCATGGCAGGCAGGTTATTCGGATTTCTGTTTTCTTACTTTCCTGGAGCCAATTATCCGCTTTCCTCGTCTTCTTTGCGGGCAACGGCCTCCACAAAGTAAGATGACGAGCAGTTGATAACGCGAAGCAAACCCTCAGTTTCAATTTTGACGAGGGGAGCTTCATATGAAAGGACCTCGCCGGTTATACTGAAATCTTCACCGCCCCGGGTGAAAAAGAAAGTGTAGGTTTTTCCTTCCTCGAATAGCGCTGCCATATTCAACCTCTCTGGTTTAGGGTTCTGACCAAGGATTCTAGCACAGTTGTTCAGATTTTATAAAGAGGATGATTTATTCAGTCATAGAAAAACCTGATCCTCGACGAATTTTGATGGTTGGGCGGGTGATGATCGCGAGCCCTATTGGCTTACTGGGGTATCGGGCTGTTGGAGTGAGTAAAAATGCCAGATAACACGTCACAAAGACTAAGGTTTCAGTGTTCAGGTTTCAGCGTTCAGGATGGAGCGCCTTAGGTTTTACTCCCTGACACCTAACACCTGAGACCTTAACCCCTGGGATTTGGTGCTTGGAATTTAATATTTTGCCATGCATTATTCGCTTGCCATCAGGAAATGATGCCCCTAACATGGGCGCAGCCCAGGAGCGACGCTTCTTCTTGGGGCTAGGTAAATAGTCTGATTTTGCCAACTCGGATTTAAGGTTGCATATTATGCTATCAGGGTGAGGAGGAAACTTGTATGCGGGTTCTCATTTGTGACGGTCTGCATCGGCAGGGAGTAAAGATCTTTCAAAAAGCGAAAAATATCGAAGTCTTGGTGCGCGAGAAAATTGAGCCCAAGGAGTTAGCGGACTTGATTTCTGAATGTGAAGGCGTAGTGGTGCGCAGTCGCACAAAAATTGATGCTAGGGTTTTGAAAAAAGCATCCCGGCTAAAGGTGATTGGTCGAGCTGGTATTGGGGTGGACAATATAGACATCGAGGCAGCCACGCAAAAAGGCGTACTGGTGATGAACACCCCCGGAGCTAACCATATCCCCCGGGCCGACCAGTCCGTGAGGGCGGGGAAATGGGAGAAGAAGAAGTTCGTCGGTACCGAGCTCTACAATCAAACCCTGGGTATAATAGGCTTGGGGCGTATTGGTTCCATTGTAGCCAATAGGTCCCTGGGCATGAAAATGAGGGTGCTGGCATATGATCCTTATGTTTCCGAGGATGGGGCCGCCAAACTCGGGGTGGAGTTGGTTTCCCCTCAAAAACTCTTTCGCAAATCTGATTTTATTAGCATTCATACACCATTCACTAAGGAGACCGAGGGACTGCTGAATGAGGCTGCCTTTAAAACGATGAAACGGGGGGTGCGGATCATCAACTGCGCCAGAGGTGGAATAATTGATGAATCGGCTCTTTACGAAGCTATAAAAAAGAAAAAAGTGGCAGGTGCAGCCCTAGATGTCTTTTCGCAAGAACCGCCGGTGGAGAATCCTCTTTTAACTCTGCCCCAAATCATCGCTACTCCACATCTAGGAGCCTCCAGTGAGCAGGCACAGATGAATGTGGCCACAGCTATAGCTGAGCAAATGGTGGATTACCTCAACAACGGCTTAATCAGGAACGCAGTGAACATGCCCTCTATGAGCCCCAAGATGATTGAGCAGCTGCAACCTTACATGCTGCTAGCCGAAAGGTTGGGTCGTTTCCTCTCCATGTACTTCCAAGGTAACGTGCGCCGCCTGAAGGTGATTTATGGAGGTGACTTGCGGGAATTAGAGTTGGCTCCGGTAACCAACGCTGCCCAGATGGGTTTTCTTGAACGGGGTCTAGGGGAAGAGGTTAACCTGGTAAATGCGCCGGTGATCATGCGAAGTCGGGGAATCCAAGTGGAAGTGACCACAACTTCTGAAGCGCGGGGCTACACCGGACTGATTACTTTGGCTGTGGTCACGGATAAGGGAAAATCACAAGTGGCTGGCACGGTTTTTCCGACCCCTGAATGCAGAATTGTCGGAATTGACGCCTATCGGATGGAAGCTCCCCTCGAGGGCCGAATGCTCCTGATAACCAATCACGACCGCCCCGGTGTCATCGGCTTTATTGGCACAACTCTGGGTGATCATAAGGTCAACATTGCCGACATGCATTTGAGCCGGATCCGCAGTAAAGGCATGGCTATCTGCTTGGTCACTGTGGATAATCCCGTAAGCGGTAAAGTCCTTCAGGCCTTAAAGGAATATGACGACATCATAGGGGTTACTATAATAGAAGTTTAGCCAGTCTTATCAGCTTGCAGCAGGTCATTTATCATCGCTCATTGCACATTTCTCATATGTCATTCCAAATCAATGCGAAATGATAAATGCTAAATGAAAAATGATGAAATGCTGGAGCGCTATGCGATCAACCCACAGCCCGCCATACCCTCAGGCCCAAGACCACCGCCACTAGATAAGCCGCTATAGCTAGAGCCAAAACCAGCCGGAATCCTAAAGACATAGCCAATAAAACCGTTAGGGGTGCGGCGGCCACGGAGGCGAAGCCGTTTATCCCCCAGGCCCAGGCAAGCAAGGCTGGAGACGACTCACCTAGTAGACTCATACCTCCCGGAAAGGGCCAGCCCATGAGAAAAGCCAGCGGTGCGAGGAGGGAGAGGGCAAAAAAGAATCGACCCGCGGTGTTCCAAGTGGCTACGAACCCCAGAAGGGACTGGCTCAGGAAAAGGACAAGGGGAGCAAGCATAGCAATGGCAAACCCTGAGATGGCAATGGCCTTTAAGGGTGAGTGTACCCATCGCTGACTGCACAGGCTGCCACAGCCCGAGAAGAAGAGGAAACCGCTCAGCACAGCCGCCGCTGCAAGTAGCGGATCACCCATAAGTAAGGTAAATCGTTGCATGAGGCTCATTTCCAGGGCCAGGAAGCCAAAACCAATAAGGAGGAAGTAAAACAAAGCAAGACTCGAGGGTATGGTTCGCTGTCGGGCCCAAATAAAAAGTGGCAGAAGGAGCAGGAATATGGCGGCAGCAACGATTTGCACCAAAGAAATAACCAGTACAACGTAGCCCAGTTCGAGACGCTGAAACCAGTAATGGCCGTAACTCTCAACGAACCTAGGCAGGGAGCGCCAACGAAAGAAGTCAAAGAAATAAGGACGGTCATCGGTAGCAGGCCTTACATTATAGGCCCAATTCTTGAAAAATTCTTCCCTATCAACTGAAAAGATTTTGTCGGCTGCGAGCTGAAAAAAGGATACTTTGATACCTGGAGGGCCCAAAAGCTGATTGAAGGGTTCTCTGGTTCTGGGATCAAACCCAGAGAGAGTGTCAATGTCCAGCCAGAGCTCGTCGCTTATTTCTAGCAAAGCCCGCACCTGTTCAGGCTGAAAAGGTTGGCGCGTCGCTAAGGTGCAGACTGCCAGATGGTTGCGCAACTGGGCGAGGTAGTCCACTGGCTTACGGATTCCAGCTTTTTCCATGGCCTCCACCAAAGTGGCGAGAATCTTGATATTATCCCTAGGAGGAGACTGAAGGCCCCTGGTAATGGTCAGAAGGCCGACGGGGGTCAAGTGTTCCAGGCAGCGGGCCATGCCCTCAACGGTTAACAAATAATTCTCGTGGAGCGAGAGCAGGCTGCTCACCCCGGCGGCCATAGACTCTACACTGGCCAGTTGAATCAGGTCAAAATGTTCCTTGGAGTACTCAAGAAAATGCCGGGGTGAGGCCAGGTGAATTTTCAGGTCACTGCCTTTCAAGCTCTGCCCGCCAAGATCTGCGAGAGGACCTCTGAAAAGATCAAGTATCTGAGGGTTTTCCATGACCACGGTAATTTGGCTTGCGCCATAGCGCCTGGCCAGCCAAATATTCACACCGCTGGTCTCACCCAAGAGCAATACCTTGGGCCTTGGCACAAACCGGTAGGCGACCGACATGGGGGTATGATCCAGGATGGTGGCTTCAGCTTTATCTGCAATGCGAAAAATTGGACCGGCAGTATCACCGTCCATTAGTAACAGAGACTGAGTCGGCGGAGGAGTCGCAGCCGTCAGTCCGGCAAAAAGAGTGTAGTGCAGACGGGGGGAATCGAACACGTCCAGTCTCGCTCTAGCTCCATGTTGAGTAACCAAGTGTTGTGCGTCTCCCTGTTTTTCCCACCGTTGGAGCTCTGCCAGCATCTTATGCGGGTCTATTCGCATGGGCATTGATAAGGTGGAGAGATCCAGAGCCAAGAGCAGACCAACAAGCAGAGGGATACCTACTTGTCGCCACAGACCTCTGTCTTTTGCCCCGGATCTCCAAAGGAAGACTGAGGCCCAGATCATAAGTCCAGCCGCCTGAATGATTCGAGCCGGTGGCAACCACATCATTAACCCTAGGGCGATGACAGGTCCCGCACCGCTGCCGAGTAGGTTAGCCCCGTAGACCAAGTGAACCGAGGAAGAAAAACGAATTAGGGCCAGTCCAATGAGGACACCGGCAAAGAGGAAGGGCAGAAAGATAAGGGCCTGGTAACAGAGGAGATAGAAAAGTTGCTCTCCGCTGAACAAAATATACTGCATGTTGAGAGGAAGGATTTCGGCTAGACGGAAACAGAGGGGAACACTGATGGCCAAGCCTAGTGTGAGGCCTCGACACCAGGGAAAAAAACGAGGGAGCAGACGAGAGGACAACAAACCCAGCCAGGTACCGCTGGCTCCAAAACCGAGAAGAGCCAAGCTCACCACAAGGTAAGCAAAGTGATGCCAGCGGGAGATGGAGAGAGTTCTCATCAGGGCCACTTGCAGACCCAAAACCGAAGCGGAAATGAGCGCCACAGCAAAAAGCTCTCGCAGGGTGGGCTTGAGCGTGGAGTTCCCTGAGATCGGTGAGTCTGGTCCGTTCGTAATTCTATCTCCTTTCTGGGTTGCTTGCTGCAGCACGCAGCTAGCAGCAGACAGCGGGCAGCAACTGGACTGGTGGGAGGAAATAGGGGTGAGGAAATTTAACTATTTTGTAATATCCTGCCAGCTGCCAGCTGTATGCTGCCAGCTGTTGTATCCGCTCATGATCTTGAATCTCCCCGTGGTTTGAGTCAAAGGTTTCATGGTAAGCACAATCATTGCTCTTTCTGGATGGCGCCGGTCATTGGGACGAAGCGCACCGGGAGCAGTTCCTCTGTTTTGACCTTTCCCTCTTGGTCCTTGGTAATCACCATTAAACGCTGGACTTCGTAGGTTCCTCCCACTGGAATTACCATGCGACCACCTTCACGCAGTTGCTCAATCAAAGGGGTAGGGATGTGCCCGGCGGCGCAGGTGACGATAATTCCATCGAATGGAGCCTCTTCGGGCCAGCCAAAATAGCCGTCACCTATTTTCGCCTTTATTGTTAGATAGCCAAGTTTCTGCAGACGCTCTCCAGCCTCTTCTCCGAGGGCGCGGATGATCTCAATGGTAAATACTCTGGGCGTTAATTCAGAAAGTACTGCCGCCTGGTAGCCGCTGCCAGTGCCTATTTCCAGAACCTTGGCATCCGGTTTCATCTTGAGAGCTTCGGTCATGAGCGCCACGATGTAAGGCTGAGAAATAGTTTGGCCATGGCCGATGGGAAGGGGTCGGTCCGCATGGGCGGCACGCTTCGAAGCCCAAGGGACGAAAAAATGTCGGGGCACCTGACGCATGGCTTCCAATACAGCTCTATCACGCACCCCGGGAGAGCGATGAACCATCTGACTCTGTACCATCAGGGAGCGTTCTCGATGATATTCAGAAAAGCGGGGGGGTGTCCAACTCGTTTTGGCAGGCTGGGAAAGCTGAATTTCCTGATCTTGCTCGCTGAGGGCGGAGGACTGTGCTGCGCCAACAAGGATGAAGATTCCTCCAATTATTATGATTAGGATGCGAATACTGGGGAAATGGCTCAGCTTCATAGATGCACTTTGGATTGGGTTTCATGCCTTATATGGAGCAAGATAGCAAAGGGTGCACAGGTGGGTCAAGGACGTGTATTTGGGGTGATGGAGTAATGGAGTAATGGAGTGATGAAAAATCAGAGACTTGATGGCCTTGTAAATTATCCCAATACTCCAACACTCCAGTACTCCAATACTCCAGACAAATAGCTCAGAGATTTGACTGATGCTCACCGAGTGGTTAGCTTAAAGACTAATAAAGAATGAGGAGGTGAAGCTTATGGAAAGCGATTATACTAATTCACCTTTAGCCCATGAGGAAGATTGTGACTGTTGTTGCGGCTGCGATAGCTTTGCTGAAAAAGAAGACTATCCCAAGGATGAAGAAGGAAATCCTATTTACCGGCCACTTTGAGCGAAAATATATCTGAAAAATCAAAAGGCCCGCTTTGGCGGGCCTTTTTTTCTCAATTCTCACCCCAAAAAAATAGCGGACCCGAGTAACCCTCAGCTGCTACAAATGAAACATGTAAACAACCTACAAGCTCCTCGGGTCCGCTCTTATAAATTACAGTAAAGTTCCTGTCCGAGTCAAGAAGAAAATCTGCTCCTCACCAATAAGTCGAGGTTTTATAATCTCCTTCCCGGCCAGCTAAAAGAAATCACGTGCCAGTTTCCAGACCTCGGGGGAACGCCACAAACGGGATTTAAACAGTTCCCGGTGGTGAACAAATTCTTTGGGCAATCGGTCGAAGAACTTGTCAAAGAGCTCCTCGTGAGACCTTGCTTCTTTGGCAGCTTCATCACGGTCCACTGCCATTATTCTGTAAAATGTTTCGGGGTCGAAGTCCAACCCCTGCCAAAGGATATCTTGATGACGGGGCATATAACCCATGGGGCTTTCCACACCATACCCCCTGCCGCGAACCCGATCGACTATCCATTTGAGCACTCTCATGTTTTCGCCAAACC
>WOR8_10002774_pt1 | contig 17189 bp, 13 predicted proteins | sample DeeMarSeWOR38_10_FD_19890 | JGI IMG/M metagenome (IMG submission 19890)
TGAGCTATCGGGCTGCCGAAGACTGCCAGGATTTCGTCACCGAAGAATCGTTCCACAACGCCGGAATATTTATGAACGATTCTGGCGCCTTCAGCAAACATCTTACCCATGATCGCCTTGACCTCTTCCGGATCGATGGATTCCGTCAGCCTGGTGTAGCCACAGAGGTCAGAGAAAAGGATGGTAACATGTTTTCGCTCGGCCCAGCTCTCAGTAGACAGACCGTCTCCAGGTTTGAGATCCCCTAGCTCCGAGCCGCATTGCCCGCAAAACCGGAAGTCCGCCAAATTATCAAAGTAGCACTGGGGACATTTCATTCGGCGATACCCCGCCCGATATGACATCTGTCGATCGCGCGCCGAAGCTCAAATTCACCGAATCAGAGCAAGTGCATCATATCATAACCTTCTGATTCTGCAAGTGAGTCTCTCCGAATGTCAGTGTTGCGGGTGTCAAGGAATCTGCAGCATCTTTTCGAGAGGGTTCAACTGCTTCTACCAGGGCTGAAGCCACGACATTGGATATATGTTGGTTTGGACACGGCTGGTTGACATGACAGAGTGTGCTAAACCGTGCCTGAGGGGGGCATTGCCAGTGTAGGCCCAACGGGTATCGTTAGAAAGTCGGTTTCAACGACTCGAGTGCGACTCATCTGTTCTTGTGCAAACCGCGTTTTGCCCTTGCCTACAATCTTGTATGGACAACCTCCCCGATCCCAGAGCACGGCTCCACGTTCATGTCTCACCGTGCAGATCCTGCAGCGCGGACGGAGGCTTCGAATCGAGAAAAGTCACAATATCTTGCCGTCGCTGGGTAATGGCACTCTCCGGCAGGCTCTCCAGGAAAACCTTGCCGTACGATCTCTTGAATAACCGGCTGTCCAGGATGGCCAGGATCCCTCGGTCCGTGTTTCGGCGGATCAAGCGGCCGAGCCCCTGTCTGAGCGTAAGCACCGCGCTGGGGACTTGATAGCCCCAGAAGGGATTCCCACCCGTCTCTGCGATCTTTTCCAACCGTGCTGCTACCAACGGGTCATTGGGCGGTGCAAAGGGCAACTTATCGATTATGACGCAGCTCAAGGTCTCTCCCGGCATATCCACCCCTTGCCAGAAGGAGGCAGTGCCAAGCAGTACCGAGGAGGTATCCTCTCGGAAACGCCTGAGCAGAGCAGGTTTGGGCTGTTCGCCCTGCACCAACAGCCTGAACTGCTGACGCACTTCAAGCAGTGCACGCACTTCTTGCAGATTCCTGTGGCTGGTGAAGAGAACGAATGCCCTGCCACTGGTCTGCTCTAGAATGGCGGCAACCTCTTTGGCGACTGCCGGGATGAACTCAGCCGAGTCCGGTAGGGGCAGGTCCCCGGGTAAATAAATCAAGGCCTGCTCGCGGTAGGAGAAGGGAGCATCTAGAATCAATCCCGGAGTCTCCGGTGGCAGCCCTAACCTGCCCTTGAAAAAGGACAAATCCGTGCCAACGGCCAGGGTGGCAGAAGTGAAGATGTAAGGCCTGCTCTTCTGAAAGAGAAGCTTGTTCAGTATAGGCGCCACCTGAACCGGCGAACCCCACAAGAAGGTGCCCCTGCCTCTCTTCTCGTACCAATAGACGTAGTTCTGATCTGGCTGCTCCAGCAATAGGTCGAGGTCCTGGGAAATTTCTAATGTACGCCGATGACAACCGGACAACCCTTCACTGAGGTCCCGTAAACGAAAAAGCTGGCTAGCCAGTCCGTCCAGCCCTTCACTCAATTCACTCCAGCGCTGTCGCAGCTCACTGCCAAGGGCTTCGAGATGGAACCGCTGTCTCCTGTCACTATGAGGAAAGCCCTTGAAGAACTGGGCACCGATTTTGCCAAGGCTTTCCGATGACTGGAGGAGAGCACGGTCCCTGCTCCTTGCCGCGGCCAGCTCAAAGCTGAGGTCGCGTATCAATTCAGAGAGTTTGTAGCTGCTCACCTGGGTGCTGAAGTAGCTGTTTGCCGTTTCTTCAAGGAGATGAGCCTCGTCGAATACGACTACCTGGTAAGGGGGAATGACCTGGCCGTATCCTCCCGAGCGAACCGCAAGGTCTGCGAAAAAGAGGTGATGATTGACCACCACGATCTCAGCAACCGCCGCCCTTTGCCGCAGCCGGGTAAGAAAGCACTGTTCAAAATTGGGACATTTTTGCCCCAAGCACTGATCTCCCCGAGCGCTCAACTGCTCCCAGCCGGTAAAGTCATCAGGCAGCCAGTCGATCTCGGCCCGATCTCCACTTGAACTCTGTCGAGCCCAGTTAACCAACCTGTCAGTCAGACCGCCCTGGTCATCCGGCAGAAGCTCCGGCTGTTCCAGAGCACGGTGAAACCGGTAAAGGCAGAGATAGTTTGCCCTTCCTTTCATGCACACCGCTCTGAATGTCTGCGGCAGATGTTTACGCAGGAAGGGAATATCGTGCTCCAACAATTGATCTTGAAGCGTTTTCGTGCCGGTTGAAACGATCGTCTTCCGTCGGCTTAGAACGGCGGGAATGAGGTACGCTAGAGTCTTGCCTGTACCCGTATCCGCCTCGATGATGCTGGCTCGTTCCTCGGCGATGGCAGCCTCCACCTCAGTGGCCATAGCTTGCTGCATAGGGCGATATTCGTAGTCACTGAGGGCTCGACTCAACAAGCCATCTCTTGCGAATATTGATTCCATGCCTGACCTGCTTCCAGAAATCCGCAGTTCTGGGCCGGCACATTGCTGATAGAATTGTCTAAATCGTGGTTGAAAATCCGAAATCCCAATATCGAAATCCGCAACAATCCGCAAATTTTCTAAATTGTCCTACGGACTCCCCAGTTCCCAATGACCAAAACCTTCAACCTGGCTCTAATCTCCCTTGTTTTAAACAATTAAAGATTTGAATCTTGGATTTGTTTCGGATTTAGAATTTCGATATTAGGATTTAGCGCTTTTGTTAAGATGTGAAGCCTGGCACCCCGAGACAGCTCGGATCTCATGGACTTACATGGGTTCGGCATCTAGATCGCCTTTGAAAAAGTCATCCACGGTGGGTGTTGCGTCCTCGCTTGTTTTGGTGGGAGCTGTTCCTTCCTTGAACGCTTCAAAGATGGCATTTTCATCGCCCGGTTTGGCTAGCAATCCTGTCTTTGCGTCTATCTTGGCGAAGACCACATTCTCCGGCACTGCAAAAACTCTTGTCGGTTCTTTCTCGAGTATCTCTTGGGTGAAGGCCACCCAAATTGGACTCGCAGCTCGGGACCCAGTCTCATACTTCCCCAATGTCCGATCGCCGTCGAATCCCACCCAAACACCGGTTACATAGGAAGGGGTAAAACCGACATACCAGGCATCTTGTAAGTTATTCGTAGTCCCGGTCTTACCGGCAGTGGGCCTATTGAGAGCACGCGCCCGCCAGCCTGTTCCATATTTGACCACTTCCTGAAGGAGGTGCGTCATGACGTAGGCAGTATCCTTGTCCAGCACTCTCTCCCTCTGGGGCCTGTACTCTTCCAGTACGCTGCCGTGACGGTCCAGAACTTTGGTGATAAAAATTGGACTTATCAGTTCGCCCTGGTTGGCAAACACCGAATAAGCGTTGGTGAGTTCTAGCAGTGAGACTCCCGAAGAGCCGAGAGCCAGCGATAGGTCTCGAGTCAGAGGGGAGGTGATGCCGAAACGGCGAGCATAGTCTACTAAATAATCAACGCCGATGTCTCGCAAGATCTTAATGGTCACTACGTTGCGGGAAAAGATAAGGGCCGTGCGGAACAAGGTGGGGCCATAGAACTTTTCTTTGTAGTTCTTGGGTTTCCACTTCCAGTCCATCTGCTCGTCGCTGTAGATAATGGGTGAGTCGATGATGATGGTCGCTGGAGTATAACCTTTGTCCAGCGCTGCCGCGTAAGTAATAGGCTTGAATGAAGAACCCGGCTGGCGTCGAGACTGGATGGCACGATTGAATTGGCTGTTATTGAAGTCGAGCCCACCCACCATGGCTTTCACATGCCCGGTGGCGTTTTCCATGCAAAGCAGAGCGGCTTGAACCTCCGGTTCCTGCTCCAGAGCCAGCAGCCAACCGCCAGTCTGATTGTCGGGCTCCAATAACCGCACCAGGACAATATCCCCGACGCTTAGGACCTCGGCAGGATCGCGAACTTTTACGGCATTGTGAGCTACCTCGGGATCAGGCTTGCGAGCCCATTCCATCTTTTTCAAAGGTAGAATCCCCAACCCTTCACCCAATCGCACCGAGACTTTCTTCTCTTTGGTGGAAACGTTAACGACCACCCCCTTGACCACAGCCCCTTGTCTAAGACCGTTCATTTGCGAGGAACCCTTCAACTCTTGGAAGAAATTTTCTATCTGCTCCGGCGCCAAATGACCCAACGGTCCCCTGTAGCCCTGACGTTTATCTAAGGCATGCAACCCTTCAGTGATGGCTCGCTGTGCGGCTTTTTGGAAAGCGACATTGACGGTGGTGTAGACCTGGAGTCCCTGCCGATAGAGGACTTCTTGGCCATATTTTTCCTCCAGGTACCGCCTTATATGCTCGGCAAAGTAGGGCACTTGGCCGATATTCCAATCTTTCCGCTCTTGGATTTTCAGAGTATAGGCGAGAGCCTCAGCGGCTTGGTCGGCACTGATGTATCCGTCTGCCACCATCCTATTTAAAACATAAACTTGCCGCTCCTTGGCCCGTTGCGGGTGGCTGTAGGGTGAGTAACGGCTAGGCGCCTGTGGAAGGCCAGCCAACATGGCACATTCGGCAAGGTTGAGTTCCGCCACCTTCTTGCCGAAGTAGTTCTGCGCTGCAGCTTCCACGCCGTAAGCGCCATGCCCCAAGTAGATCTGATTCAGGTATAGAAAAAGGATCTCCTCTTTAGAGAGGTGTTTCTCAATGCGATATGCCAGGATAGCTTCTCTGAGTTTACGAGTAAAACTCCTCTCCGGGGTCAAGAGCAATGACTTGGTCACTTGCTGGGTTATGGTGCTTCCGCCCTGGACAATTCCACCTGCCTTGATGTTTTTCCACAAGGCTCGAACAATACCAAAGAAATCAATTCCCTCGTGTTCAAAGAAGCGGGAGTCCTCCGCAGCCACGAAAGCATTAATGACCGTCTGGGGGACTTGTGCCAACGGAATCACTATGCGCCTTTCAAGATAGTACTCGGCAATTGGAGTGGAGTCGTCCGCATAGACTGTAGTGACAATGCTCGGCTGGTAGTCTTGCAGGGAAGAAATTTGGGGAAGATTGCGAGTGACGCGGTAAAAAGCGTAACCACCGACCAAGAGCACGGCAACCAGAAGTAACAGAGAACTCCAGACTATGAGCCGAACCCATCGCCTCCTGTTCTGTCTTCCATACAACTCTTGTCTTAGATTGCTTTTCCGGGCTGCCAAAAATCTGCCCTCAACGTCTCATGGGTGTTGTCAGATTGTGTATCAAAGATTGTGAATTCTAAAGCACCACGACGGTTATGTCAAAAGCATTAACGATCTGAGCCCTCGACTCGCACAAAGACCTTAATTCTAATAATAGTCCCCAATTCCCCCTCGAGGCAATATCTAACCTCAGTGGCACCATCCACCTTTAAGTTCAGAGAGGTTAGAGAAAAAATCTTGTTTAAGGCTGCAGCGCGGAACCGTTTCGGATAGAATGGATGCTCTGTGCCTTTTTATTTGCCCTGCGTGGACAGAATGGTTTCACAGTTCAGTCCAGCTTGCCTACCAGGAGGTCACCCAAACGATGGTCGCACTTGGAAGTCAAAGTCGCACTTTGAACATTGCCCATCGCGGCGCTCGCTCCCTGGCGCCGGAAAACACTCTGGCTGCGGCACGCAAGGCTCTAGAGCTTGGCGCCGATATGTGGGAGCTGGACGTGCAAATGACCGCCGACGGAGAACTGATAGTCCTTCACGACAGCACATTGAAACGCACCTCAAATGTCGAGGCCGTTTTCCCCGGTCGTCAACCTTGGCGGGTGAGTGAGTTCACCATTGATCAGATCCGTCTGCTCGATTTCGGCTCATGGTTTGGAAAACAGGACCCATTCGCCCAGATTAGTGCAGGCGTCGTTGCAGACTCAGACCTGCTTTGCTATGCGGGGGAGCCTGCACCCACACTTGAGGAAGCGCTCAAATTCACCCTGGAGCACGGCTGGCGGGTCAATCTGGAGATCAAGGACTTGAGCGGAACCCCAGGGCACCAACACGTCGCGGCCAAAGTCATTGCTCTGGTGGAAAAACTCGACATGGCAGACCTTGTACTCATCTCATCTTTCAACCAGAGCTACCTAGCACAGGTTCGAGAATCAAATCCGGCCATTGCCACTGGGGTCCTGGTCTCGAAAAGCCATCCACGGCCGGATGCCCTCATGCGGCAACTTGGAACTCAGGCCTATCATCCTCGCAAAACCGCCATTCGGGCCGCAGACATCTCGTTGCTTATCCGCCAGGGCTTCCGCGTCCACGTCTGGAATGTCAATGATCAACAGACCATGGAGAGTATGATCCAGGCTGGAGTAAGCGGCATTTTTACTGATTTTCCCCAGGTACTTACCTCGGTTCTGGCCGGTTGGAGCGGAGTTTAATACAGGAAATCGAGCGGGCTATTCCCCAGCAAGCCTGATTTGGGTCAGGCTGGACATGCCTGCACAAGACCCACGTGTCCCTTTTTGCCCAATTTTCCCAGATATAGGCCATTGCAGACCATTCCCAGTCGCTTCTACACTCAGGAGCGGCATCGTCTGGGTCTCAGTCAGCTTTGCGGCCTCAACCTGGAGACCGGAATGCCACAGAGGAACTTGAAAGGCAAATCGCCAGCATTGACATAGGTGTGCTGGCTATGAGACGGAACGAAAACCACATCGCCCGGCCCCACCTCGAACCATTTACCGTCGATCTGGACCCGCCCTTTTCCCTCCATGATGTAATTCTCATGCTCGAAGGGGTGAGTATGGTTGGGCGTGTGCCCACCGGGGGCCACTTCGATGACACGTAAGGCATAGGTGGGTGCGCCGTCTTTATCTTCATCAATGACCCAACGAATGGTAACACCGACCGCCTCATCGCCGAAGACCTCGGCGGGTATTTCCGTATAGTGGCAGACCTTTGCTTTGGGTACAGTCATCTTTACTTCTCCTCCTTTCATTTCTAGCCCGGATATTTCACGAATTGTTGTCGCGAGACCGCGGAGATGGCTGTGCCACCGGGAAACCGCAGGGAGTTGGACCTGAGGCGTACTTGAACAGTACGTCGCAAGTTCCGACACCCGAGGACGCCCGGAAGGGCGGCCATATCCGCTGTCGCAGCAGACGATTCGTGAAATATTCGAGCTAGGCATAAGGCACAGGGCACAAGGCTTAAGGTGTGAATTATGAGCTGTGGTTCGCGCCTTACGCCTCGGTCTCACTTGATCCAACTTCTGAATCCTGACTGCTCAGTGGCGACACCCTACTTATCCCTACCTCCCGGTGGGCAAGCCGCCTCGAATAGAGCCGAATAATCACCATCAGCGAATCCTTTTTCAAGGCTGAGTTCCAGCAGGCGAAGTATCCCTTGCATGGCGCTCAGTTCAAGGTTGACGGTTTGCGCTTCAGAACGAAACAGCTCTAGGTCTTTAACAAGATGTTTAGTTGGGAAATTGGGGTTAGCGTAATCGCGACCCAACATCCGCTTCAGTTTCTTATCAAAAGTCGGAGCATATAGAGCGCTTTGGCGCAAGATTTCCATAAAGAGATCCACGTCAATTCCGTGCCGTTGGACAAAGCCCAGGCTCAGGGCAAAACCGTATGTGAGAGAAGCGATAATCTGATTCAGTGCAAGCTTTAGCGCTGAAGCCTTTCCCACCCCACCAATCATAATAGGCTCAGGGCCAAAACATTGGAGTAGGCCTCTCCAGCGTTCAAATTGTTCCTCAGATCCACCCACCATAACCGCCAGATTTCCCGTACTCGCTTCCGGTGTGCTTCCCAACACCGGCGCTTCGAGATAGTCTCCTCCTAACTGTACCACCTCTCTTGCCAGTTCGATGCTCTCCTTGGGTGATATGGTGCCCATTTGGATTACCGTGCGGCCTCTCAGATCCGTACTTCCACTCGGATGAAAAAGCACCTCCTTGATCGCTGCAGCATCAGTGAGCATCAGGATTGCGCACTCAGCCGAGTCCACAGCTCTGTTTCCGGATGCAGCAAGTTCAGCACCCAGAGATACGAGAGGTTCAGCTTTCGCACGAGTGCGATTAAATACGACCAATTCGTAACCTGCAGCCAGGATTCTTTCAGCCATGGGACGGCCCATGAGACCTGTCCCAATAAGAGCCACTTTCATGTCCTTATCTTAGCCTCCCTCTCCACTCTCAATCAATCATCCAAGGCAAAATCAACTGCTGCTTGGGCGTGAATCAATGTGGTGTTAAACAGTTGCAGGGGCGAGTCTTCCTGGTCTATGAGCAGTGGCAGTTCTGTACACCCCAGGATAACCCCTTGAGCGCCTCGTGCGCGCATATCTTCGATGATCCTGACTAATTGATTTCTTGAACCCGCCAGGATCTTGCCGAGGCAGAGTTCGTCATAAATGACCTGATTAACTATGCGGCGGTCCTTTTCGAGGGGAATCATCACCTCAACATTGTGGTACGCAGCGAGGCGCCCCTTGTAGAAATCCTCCTCCATAGTGTATTGGGTAGCCAGGAGCGCAACCTGACTGATCCCCGACCTCTTAATTTCAGTGGCTGTGGCATCCGCTATGTGTATTAGAGGGATCTTCACCGCGTCTTGGACCTCTTGAGCCATCTTGTGCATGGTATTCGTGCAGATCAGCAGGCAGTCCGCCCCGCCGCGCTGAACGCGCCCGGCAGCATCACACATGATCTCGGTTGCTTGCTGCCATCTACTATCACGTTGCAGTGACACTATCTGATGAAAATTGACGCTGTAGAGCAAGATCTTAGCTGAATGAAATCCTTTTAACCGCTCTTTGACCGTTTCATTGATGATCCTGTAGTACTCTGCAGTGGATTCCCAGCTCATGCCTCCGATCAACCCAATGACTTTCATGTGTCAGTCTCCTTGTCAACTTCATTCAGATGTCAAAATGTTCGCCGCGATTTTCTTCACTGTTTTGGCAAAGTCCATTGGGGTTATCCCCAGCGGATCTCTTTTGGGGTTGAATTACACTATATCGGCGCCAAGGATCTGACCTTTCAGGGTTTGAACAGTCTGTCGGCCCTCGCATAAATGAAGAATTACCGTCGTATGGAAATCCAATCAAGGTAATTCTGCTCCTGTCAGCTTTCTTGAGCGACCCTTTTAGCCTCTCCTCGAAACTCCCCCTTTTGCTTCCTGAAAAGCTGTCGGACAACAAAGATCAACTAAATCGGAGAATGTCAATAGCTTTTATAGGAAATTCATCCAGCAAATGACAACTCGTTTTTGCCTCAGGGGATACAGGCCAGCACTAAAATGTGTGGCCTGCAACTGCAAATTCCAATAGTATTAGGTGGGAGTGATTGGGATTGGCATCAACTTGATTGACGAGGGAATCAATGGGTAGACTCCTCTGGCAACCGTCCGAAGAACGCATCAAAGAAACCAACATCTATCATTTTATGCAGTACGTAAACCATCGTCACGGCAAGGATTTTGCGAGCTATGACGACCTCTACCAATGGTCAGTCGAGGAAGGCCCTACCTTCTGGGCGACTCTCTGGGATTACGCCGGGGTTATCCACAGCCGCACCTATGACCAAGTGGTGGATGATATCAGCAAAATGCCCGGAGCCAGATGGTTTGAAGGAGCCCGCCTCAACTTTGCAGAAAACTTGCTTCGATACCGCGACCAGCGTATTGCCCTCAGCTTCAAAGGCGAGGGTCGCCTCACGAGAAATGTTACCTATGCCGAGTTATATCAACAGGTGAAAAGATTGGCCAAATCGTTGAGAGATCTTGGAATTCGGGCCGGTGATCGAGTGGCCGGGTTTATGCCGAATATGATCGAAACAGTCGTTGCAATGCTCGCCGCCACCAGCATTGGCGCTATCTGGTCCTCCTGTTCACCTGACTTCGGTATCCAGGGTGTACTCGACCGCTTCGGCCAAATTGAGCCACGCGTTTTATTTACAGCCGACGGCTATCTCTACAACGGTAAAGAGTTTGATTCTCTTGAGCGAATTTCCAGTATCGTAACAGAGCTGCCCAGTATCGAAAAGGTAGTCGTGGCGCCAAATAGGAATCAGAATCCTACTTTAAAGAACGTCCCTAACGCTTTGTTGTTCGATGACTTTCTTAGCAGTGAGGTGGCTGAGCTTTCTTTTGAACAGGTTCCTGCCGACCATCCCCTTTACATCTTGTATTCATCCGGCACCACCGGGGTTCCGAAGTGTATCGTCCACGGGGTTGCGGGGACCTTGCTGCAGCACATAAAGGAGTTGAAGCTCCACTCAGACGTAAAGCGAGAAGACACTATTTTCTATTTCACCACATGCGGTTGGATGATGTGGAACTGGCTGGTAAGCTCCTTGGCCCTTGGCGCCAGGGTGTTCCTCTATGACGGGGCTCCCTTTTATCCAGATTCGACCGCGTTGTGGCAGCTGGCTCAAGATGAGAAGATCACCATTTTCGGAACCAGCGCCAAGTATCTTGGCGCTTTGGAAAAGGCGGGTGTGAAACCCAATGAATCCTTTGACCTGACTGAGCTCAAGGCCATTCTCTCCACAGGGTCTCCATTATCTGCTGAGAGCTTCGAATTTGTCTATCGTGATATCAAAGGCGATCTCTGCCTCTCCTCCATTTCGGGTGGCACAGATATTATCTCCTGCTTCGCTCTTGGGAATCCCATGGGACCCGTGCATGCTTCTGAACTCCAGTGCCGGGGGTTGGGCATGAAGGTTGAGGCCTATGACCCCCTGGGCAAATCTATTACTGGCGAGAAAGGCGAATTGGTTTGCTCTCTCTCTGCGCCGAGCATGCCTGTCTACTTCTGGAATGACCCAGAGCAGAGCAAGTATCGCAAGGCCTACTTTTCGATGTATCCTGGGGTCTGGCAGCACGGCGATTACATCGAGATCACCGAACGTGGTGGCGTCATTATCTACGGCCGATCTGATGCGACCCTCAATCCCGGCGGCGTGCGTATTGGCACCGCCGAGATCTACCGCCAAGTTGAGGGTATTGCCGAGATTACGGACAGCCTGGTAATTGGGCAGGACTGGGAGAGTGACGTTCGGGTTGTTCTCTTTGTGAAACTGGGCGAAGGGGTTCGGTTAACTGACGAATTGGTTACGAGAATCATGACTACAATCAGGCGGAACTGTACACCCAGACACGTCCCTGCCAAGGTTATCGCGGTGCACGACATCCCCTATACCATAAGCGGCAAAAAGGTCGAGCTGGCGGTGCGCCAAGTCATCCACGGCCAGGAGGTCAAGAATAGGGATGCTCTGGCCAATCCCGAGACATTGGATTACTATGCGGATCTGCCCGAGCTAAAATCCTGACAGGATTAGGCCTGCGTTCACGAGAGCAAGGTTGAAAATCCGAGTCTGTCGTTGCCGAACCGATAATGGCAGGGCTCACAGCGGCGGGACCGCTCCTGATTTTCACAGGATTCCGTAAGCGAGAAGAGCACTCTTTTTCCGATACTCACTACCCTTTCTCCACCACGTTTGTCAATGCCTCATGAAGGGAAGTCTTACAAGAACTGACGGACTGAGGCCAGCGACTTGCTGCCTGCAGGGTTTCCAACCTGAATTTTTCTTGACAAGAGCATTTTGCTGCATTATATTTTGAATTATGTCGAACTATCGAAATGATCAGATTATACAGTTTGCCGAGATATTCAAGGCGTTGTCAAACCCCAACCGCCTTCGTATGTTTCTGCATCTCGTCACCTGTTGCGTTCCCGGGACTGTAAGTAGTTACGATGCTGACTCCGGGGCAAGCGCATGCGTGGGTGATCTTGGCAAAGACCTGGATATCGTGCCTTCCACTGTCTCGCACCATATAAAGGAGCTTCATCGAGCCGGCCTCATTCGAATGGAAAGACGAGGTCAGAAAATTGAGTGCTGGGTGGACCCGGTTATCCTTCGTGGCTTGGCGCGCTTTTTTGAAGAACCTCTAACTAAATAATTTTTTTGACAAAATAATTCGATATTATTCGAACTGTCGAAACGAGGAGGCTAAAATGGAGAAAAAACGTCCCGATGAAATCCGGATCAGCGTACGAGACAAGTATGCCGAAGTGGCAAACCGAGACTCCAAAGGTTGCAGGTGTACCCCTTTCCCCTCCTGCTGTGGTCAACCCACCGTTTCTTTGGATGAGCTCGGAGCACTCGGTGGATATTCTCCAGAGGAATTGTCCATTGTTCCTGAGGGCGCCAACATGGGATTAGGTTGCGGCAATCCTCAAGCCATCGCCTCCTTGGAACCCGGAGAAACTGTGGTGGATCTAGGGAGCGGTGGTGGCTTTGACTGTTTTCTGGCGGCGATAAAGGTCGGCGAAACCGGGAGAGTCATCGGTGTGGACATGACCCCAGAGATGGTCGCCAAGGCCAGGGAGAATGCTCGTAAAGGTGATTACTCCAACGTCGAGTTCCGTTTGGGAGAGATCGAGCATCTGCCGGTGGAAGATGCAAGCGCAGATGTCATCATTTCCAATTGCGTCATTAACCTCTCACCCGAGAAGTTTAATGTCTTTCGAGAGATATATCGTATACTTAAACCTGGAGGGCGGCTTGCAATCGCCGATGTGGTTGCGAACGCCCCGTTGCCGCCAGAGATGAAAAACGACCTGGATCTATTGTCGAGCTGCGTTTCAGGCGCCGTAACGGTTAATGAGATCGAGGGAATGCTTCAAAAGGCTGGCTTTAGGGACGTGCAGATTCTGATTCTGGAGGGAAGCCGTGAGTTTATCAGGGAATGGGTCCCAGGGAGAAATGTCGAAGAGTATATAGTCTCTGCGACCATAGAGGCCACAAAACCTAATGAATAACCTTAATGTTGACGCGTAAAATATTCCGCCCTGCTGCTAAACGATGCCTGTTTCGAAATAAACGAGCAGCTGTTGAAGCACTCTATCTCCACAGACTTACCCATTACTGGTCAAGCCAATTTTGGGTAACGCTTATTGACAATCATAGGGGTAGAAAAAATGGTTTCACATCAAGGAGAAATCTTAGATGCACGGATTAAGAAGAGTGATGTTCCCAAGATTTATAAGAAAGTCGCCTCAATTTACGATCTTTGGGGACAATTGACCGAGTCCAAGGCGAGAAAGCAATGTTTGGAGTTGGCAGAAATCCGGGATGGTGAGACTGTTTTGGAAGTCGCTGTGGGTACCGGTCTGGCTTTCTTAGAGATCCTCAGGTTGAATCCGAACGGACATAATGAAGGCGTTGATCTCACCGAGGACATGTTGAGCCGCGCCAAACAGAAAGCCCAGAGGCTTGGCGTCACGAATTATTCTCTTATAACCGCTGATGCCTATCATCTTGCATATGCTGACGACAGCTTCGACCTGGTGATTAACAATTACATGTTTGATCTTCTTCCAGAGGATGACTTTTCAATTGTGCTCAATGAATTCAAACGTGTTCTTCGTCCCAGTGGTCGGGTGGTCGTAGTCAACATGACGAAACCTGAGCACTGGTACCATTCAGTTTGGGAACTTGTATACCGAATGAACCCGGCATGGATCGGCGGTTGTCGGGGAGTGTATCTGAAGCCGTACTTGGAGTCGGCTGGTTTTGTGGATCTCAGGAGGGAATTCATCAGCCAGATGACCTTTCCTTCTGAAGTGGTCTGTGGCCTAAATCAAAATCGTAGGGTAACGATAAGACCTGACGGATGGCAGTAACGGTTGCGTCCCAAGCCTCGTTGCTGAAATCCAGATTTGGCCTTTCAGAAAATTAGTCCTGACCTGTGTCGAGGATGGGTGGATCTCTTCCACGGTTTTCCGCCTAAAGATACCACATGTTGCTAAAAGGCTATCGCAAAAAGATTTTTCGGCCAGAGTGTAACCCACGGTTTCAATCCCTGCACTGCATCGCTTACCTGGATGACGACATTGCAGAGGTGCTTCCCTATCTCAACGCAGTACTAGGTGGACACCAGTATCTAAAAAAACCGCCGTCATTGACGTTCAAATATCACGGTAAACTGATCACGCTTCACTCCAGAGAAATAGCCGTAAACGCTCTCAAAGAAGAGGAGGAAGCCGACAAGATTCTCCAGTGGCTCAAGAAGCAGATCAACGAGACTTGGAAAAAGCGAGACCAAATTGAGCCCAGTTTCGGTACGGTAGCCAAGCCCCGTATCTTAGACATTCTCAAACTCTTGCCCAAGTCCAACTGCCGCGAATGCGGCCAGCCAACTTGCATGGTATTTGCCTCACTCGTTGCCGAGGGAGTCAAAGGGCCGCAGGATTGCCCACCGTTAAATGGTCAAAACAAGTATGATTTACAAAAGCACCTCGAGAAATTCTCCTTTGGTGTTTAGCTCCCTCAACTGAGCCAAATACGTATCCTCTGTGTCGACTTCCTTTCACCGCATCATGCGCCGAACATCAAAAGTGTGATCTCCTGCAGACGCACAAAGCTGTCAACCTTAAAGTCATCTGGGTACGCCTTGCATTAAGTGCGAAATACCTTATTATACTATTATGCGATTGGAATGGCTGTCCCCTGAAGTTCTTAACTTGGAGCAATAGCCGACATGAAAAAGATGGCAACCTGCCTTTCTCTGAAAGTTACACCCCCAACATGGAAGAGGCTTTAACAATGGAAATCAAAGTGATTGAATCCACTACCTTGGGCAAAAAGCCTCGCCCGAAAAGCTCTGAATTGGGTTTTGGGAAATATACCACTGATCATATGTTTCTTATGAATTACACTCAAGGAAAAGGTTGGTACGACGCGCGTATTGAGCCATATGGGCATCTAAGGCTCGAGCCAACGGCCATGGTGCTCCACTATAATCAGGAAGTGTTCGAGGGCCTCAAAGCCTATGCTCTAGCAGACGGAGGAATAGGGTTGTTTCGGCCTGAGAAAAATATCGAACGCATGAACGCATCCGCCCGCCGGATGGTTATGCCAGAGGTTGATCCAAACCTGGCTCTTCAGGCTATGAAAGAGTTGATTTTACTGGACCGCGAATGGGTGCCCAACTCGGAAGGTACATCACTCTACATCCGGCCCACAATGATAGCCACCGAACCAGCTCTTGGAGTTAGGGTCTCCAAGGAATACTTGTTTTACATCATCCTCGGTCCGGTGGGTGCCTACTACCCCGAAGGATTCAACCCCACTAGAATTTACGTCTCCCATGAATATGTGCGTGCTGTCAAAGGCGGTGCAGGTGAAGCCAAAACATCGGGTAACTACGGACCCACCCTATTGGTTTCACGGGAGGCTGCCCAAAAAGGCTACACCCAAGTTCTGTGGCTCGATGCCAAAGAACTGAAGTATGTGGAGGAGGTTGGTACGAGCAATATCTTCTTTTTCATCAATGACGAACTGGTTACCCCGCCTCTCGGCGGCACCATCCTGCCGGGTGTCACTAGAGAATCGGTTCTTCAGCTCGCCAGGCACTGGCGACTCAAGGCATCAGAGCGCCTCATCTCCATTGAAGAGGTGGTTGAAGGGTGCAAGAGCGGTTCTTTGAAAGAAATGTTCGCCACCGGAACAGCCGCGGTGATTTCTCCTGTCGGTGAAATTCATTACAGGGGAGAAGATTTTGTGGTCGCAGATGGTAAGACGGGTGAACTATCCCAAAAACTCTATGATGAGATCACCGGCATCCAGTATGGCCGCAAGGCAGACCATTTTGGCTGGTGCCATCGCATTGGCTGAGCGATCTTTTGCTTCAAGTAACTGAATGGATGAAAAATGGTTTTTTTGATCCGCGACATTTCCCACCTAGTCTAGACGCGCAACGGATGCGGCAGAAACCGCGTCGCCGTTCTCGCTAATAAATGGCCCATGGGAAGGAGCGCGAGTGTGGTCCAAATTGTGGAAGTCAGCGCGGGAAAAGGTCTTTCTGAGGTTCGAAAGCTGTTTGAAGAATATGCCTCCTCTCTGGAGATAAGTTTGGATTTTCAGAATTTTGACGAAGAATTAGCCAACCTGCCAGGGGACTATGAACCCCCCGAGGGTTGTCTCCTCATCGCCTTGTGGGGCGGACAGGTAGCGGGGTGTGTTGGCCTTAGAAGGTTGGGTGGTGATACCTGTGAGATGAAAAGGCTTTTTACCCAAGCGCAATATAGAGGTTTGGGCGTCGGCAGAGCCCTGTGTGAAGCTGTAATCGAGAAAGCCCGCATAATGGGTTACGAAAGCATGCGTTTGGACACCCTTCCATCCATGGTAGCAGCGCGGGAACTATATAAGTCATTGGGATTTATGGATATAGAGCCTTATCGATACAACCCGGTGGAGGGGACAACTTTTATGGAGTTGAACCTGATGATTCAGCTATAAGAGGGCTGCTGCCCGAATTTTAGGTGGGAAGCAAACTATTTTTGTCTCATCCCATGTAACGATCTAAGTGGAGGTAAGTCATGAACAAGGCGATTAAATGGCTGTTGATCGCAGTAGGGGTCCTGGTTGCTCTCGTTATCGCGGCCCTGCTGGTAATTCCAATGTTCGTGGACATACAGAAGTACAAGCCTGCCATCGAAAAGAAGGTCTCTGAGGCTACGGGACGTCCCTTTGCAATCGGTGGAGACCTGAACCTCTCCCTTTTTCCATGGGCGGGTATCTCCTTCTCGGATCTCACGTTGGGGAATCCTCCGGGCTTTGAGGAAAAAGACTTTGTCAAGGTGAAATCATTTGAGGTGAGGGTGAAGCTCCTCCCCCTGATTTCCAAGGATATACAGGTCAAGCGTTTTGTAATGGAGGGTCCGCGCATTGTCCTGGAAAAGAATAAGAAAGGTCGGGCAAATTGGGAAGGCTTGGGAAAGTCATCGGAAAAGGCACAACCTACGAAAGAAAAAAAGGAGGCGCCTTCAGGTGAAGCAGGGGAGGGACTTCCTATCAAGAGCCTCGTGGTGGGCACGTTCGCCATCACAAAAGGTTCCTTGCTCTGGATAGATCACCCGAAAGGAGAACGCAAAGAATTATCAGATTTCGACCTTCGTCTACAGGACGTTTCCTTGGACCGGCCGATCCAACTCGCCCTCTCGGCCAGCCTGGATGGAAAACCACTTTCAGTCACGG
>WOR8_10006966_pt1 | contig 17186 bp, 10 predicted proteins | sample DeeMarSeWOR38_10_FD_19890 | JGI IMG/M metagenome (IMG submission 19890)
CATACTCGGCGATCGGGCGAATGACCCACGCCGCTCCCAGGCTGATCATCTGCTCCAGCCCCTTGCCGTGTTCCTTCACCACATCGTAGTCCAGAGGCCCCATGAAAACCGTCACCGACGAGCCTTCCCGGCCGGCTCCCCGGTACGGCATTTTCAGCGCAACCGAATAGTCCTCCCGGACGCCCTTGTCGGGCAGCGCAGAGGCGATGCCCTCGATGTACGCCCCTTGCGCCTCAGCATCGACGGGCAAAAGAGCCACGCCGAAATACTTGTTGCGCAGAGCCACCCAGGCGGTGGAGCCGCCAATATCCCGTTCAACTTGCTCGCCGACCGATGAGGCATCGACTTCTGTCAACTCGCCCCCTGAGTAGGCGTAAGCGTAGGCATAGCTGGACTCATCAACGCTGTTCCGTTCTGCGTACGGAATGCCGTGTTCCCACAGGATTTGGTACTCAAAGTTCGAGATGACCTCGCGCATGTTCTCGAAGCGCCACTCCACCGTCAGGTCATAGGTGCCATTGACAAATGTCATCCGTTTCACCAGCCGCCGGTGTCCATCCACCGGCAGCGTGAACTCGATCGTGTGCCGCTGGTCGCCCTCCAGACTCACCCTGCTCCATGCCCGGTACGGAGCATCAAAGTAGAGGTAGCGCGTGTTCACCAGCTTCCCGTCGCTCGAGGTGAACAGAAGACTCAGGTCTCCACCCCGCTCAAAATCTACCAGTTGCACCGGATATTTGTTCCAGGTCTTGTAGTCGCGCAGCTCCCACTTCCGCACCAGCCCTCCGCGTGTCGAGATCTCAGCGACATATCGATCGGTCGTTACAATGATCACCTTTTCGTCCCCGACGGTCCGACCGTCAAAGAACTTCCCCGGGCTCAGGACCTCCTCCGGGAGTTCGGCCGGACCGACCTCGGGCTGGGATTCCTCCACGGGAGGAGGAGGGGGGAGGGTCTCCACCGCCACAGTGTCTCGAGTCGGGGGCGGGGGCGGGGGAGGAGCCTGAAGCCACATCCAGGCAATCAGTACCACCCCGATCAGGATGAACCCTAATGTCGTTTGCTTATCCATAGCGCTAGCGCTTACCTCTCACATAGCTGGTGAATCCTCAAGCGGGATCGTACCCACCGGGATGGAAGGGATGACAGCGGCCAACGCGTTTGGCCGCGCGCCAGGAGCCCCGCCAGGCTCCGTACTTCTTGATGGCATCAATGGCGTACGAGGAGCAGCTCGGATAGAATCGGCACGTATTGGGAGGGAGGATCGGAGAGATGATGCTCTGATAGAGTCGCAACAAGATGAGTAGCACCGCTTGCATCGTCGTTTTCCCTACAGCCGCTCGCACACCACCCTCAGAATCCGAGCGAGATCGTCCCGGACGTCGCCGAAGGTGACCCTGCTCGCTTCAACCTCCTGTTTCGGCCGGTAGACCAGGACTCCCTCCAGCGAGGTCCGGGCCCGTGAGAGACGCTCCTCGAGGAAGAGCTGTTCAGCACGGAAGGCTTCCCGCATCAGCCGTCGCACCCTGTTTCGCCTGACAGCCGGCAGGCTCCGCGCGGGCACGGCAAAGCCGATACGCACGCTGGGCTCTCGTGAGGCCTGCAGTAGGTGATGGAACCGCAGGAGTTTCCCCTCGACGCGCCGCCCTGTCCGGAATACACGATCAAATGATGTCCGACCCCGCAGGATCCGGCCCGCTTTCACCTACCGTTCGTCGCTGACGGTCAGCTTGTGTCGCCCCCGAGCCCGCCGCCGTGCAAGAACTCTCCGCCCGTTTTTAGTCGCCATCCGTGCCCGGAACCCGTGCGTGTTCTTCCTCTTGCGCTTGTGTGGCTGAAATGTCCGCTTCATGACAACTCCTCAGGGAAAACGTCCGGATGTGCTGGAGAGCACCCAAAAAAAAAGGGGGTTGTCCGCCTGCGGACAATCCTCCGTGTCATCAAGGAAGGCACGTGATGCTCGAACAAAAACGTACGAAACTCCCGCCTGACATTCAACCCGCCTGCGCCAAAAAAAAGGGACCCTTCCGCTTGCACACATCCCTTTTCCACACTATACTTCCGAGTGCGGCAGCCCGGGGCCGGCCTGTTGATAACCTGTGGACTCCTCGCCAAGGCCAGCCTCGCAGCCACCGACCGCACCACCGCTGTACACACTGATGTTGACAAACTGGCAACATCGCTCTAACTCCCCGCGTGCAAGGAACTTGGAAATCACACTCGCGTGTGGACAACTATCGCGAACACCCTCTCCCGTGGGGGAGAACCTGAAATGTGAATAGTTTTGTGGATAACGCGGGGTACGCTGTGCGTATCTCCGCATCCCCTTGATATTGCGATGAGTACAGAAACCAGCGCCCTCCAGAATACCGAAACCCGCGAGGCCACCCAGGTCTGGGCTGCCTGTCTGGACCTGGTCCGCGAACGGGTCAACACACAGAGCTTCAAGACGTGGTTCGAACCGATCGTCCCTCTCCACCTCAGGGCCGGAAGCCTCACCGTCCAGGTTCCCAGCCAGTTCTTCTACGATTGGCTGGAGGAACATTACTACGGCATTCTGACATCGACCATCCAGACAGTTCTCGGGAAGGACGCGCGACTGGAATACTCCGTGCGAACCGAGGATCCCGCCCAGAGCGCCGATGCCGATCTGTTGGTGTTTCGACCCGCGGAGCAGACCTCGCTCCCCGCCCGCATCGACGGCCGACCACTCCTGGGCCCACCCCAGCCCGCTCCTGTGCAGGCAGTGAGGAACTTCCAGAGCTCCCTCAATCCGCGCTACACGTTCGACACCTTCATCAAAGGAGAGAGCAACCAACTCGCCCGCGCCGCTGCCTCCGCCGTCGCCAACAACCCCGGGGGAACGTCGTTCAACCCTCTGGTCATCTACGGCGGCACCGGTCTGGGAAAGACCCACCTCATTCAGGCCATCGGGAACTACGCCCTGGCCTATGGGAAGGCGGAGCGGGTGATGTATATCTCCAGCGAGAAGTTCACCGTCGAGTTCGTTGACGCCATCCAGAGTGACCGGATTTCTGATTTCTCCAGCTTCTATCGGAGCATGGACGTGCTGATCGTCGACGACATTCAGTTCTTCGCAGGAAAAGAGAAAACACAGGACAACTTTTTCCACACCTTCAATGAACTTCACCAGCTCGGAAAGCAGCTCGTGCTCTCCTCCGATCGTCCCCCCAAAGAGCTGCGCGGCCTGGACGACCGACTCCTCTCGCGCTTTCAGTGGGGACTCACGGCCGATATCCAGCCCCCGGATCTGGAGACCCGGATCGCGATCCTGAAGGCGAAAAGCGAAGCCGACGGCATCGAGCTCCCGCAAGAGGTGATCGAGTGCATTGCCGCAAACGTCACCTCGAACATTCGCGAGCTCGAAGGGTGCCTCATCAGCCTCCTTGCAAAAGCCTCGCTGGAAGGCCGGGATCTCACGGTCGACCTCGCTCGGGAGGTACTCAAAGTCGTCGTGGGGGACGTGCGCTCCCCCATGACCATTGAGACTATCCAGCGGGCAGTCTGCGAATACTTTAGTGTGCCTGAGGACCTCCTGCGCGCCAAGACCCGCAAACAAGAGATCGTCAACGCGCGTCAGATCGCGATGTATCTCGCCAAAGAGCTCACCAATTCCTCCCTCAAGACAATCGGACTCCACTTCGGGGGGAGAGACCATAGCACGGTTATCCATGCCTATCAGTCGGTGGAGGACCAGATGAAGCTGGACTCGAAGTTCAACGCGAATGTCCAGCAGATTCGACGGCGCCTCCAGATGCTGAGCCACGGCTGACACCATCCTCGTCGGGTTCCCGAGAGACCGTTCGTTGCCACGTTGCACTATCATGAGGCAGTGTGGAGCATCTTGTGGAATCCCCGTGAATCATTGTGGATGGGATGTGCCTAAGCGTACCCTTCTTGATGAACCGACTCACCCCTGTTGATAGATGTGCACAGATTCCCTGAGTATGCACATCCTCTCCCTCACGTACTACTTCCAGCGGACTGTTCAAACTTGCGCTCGGCTATTACCTCTGCCCCAGCACTGGTCGGTATCAACAAATCCACAGCATTACAACTACTCTTAGTACTATGATATAAGAGACTACTATTAGTTAAGAGCTGTGGATTCTTATGTGGAAATTTGCTATTTTACTAAGGTTTTTTGGCACTTTGCGGGATAGACCCACTACCCGACCCGGAGGAAACGCTCATGAAATTCACCGTCAACAGCACGGAACTCCAGCGGAGTCTGAGCAAGATTGCCGGAGTGCTGCCGACCCGGTCGACGATGCCTATTCTGGAAAACGTCCTCTGTGAACTCTCCGGCAATACGCTCACGCTGACGGCGACCGATCTTGCCGTCTCGCTCTCGGTGGGGATGGTGGTCCAGGGCGGTGCTGACGGGAAAGCGGCCATCCCGGGCCGTCGCCTTGTCGAAACGGTCCGATCCCTGCCGGATGTGACTGCCTCCTTTACGGTCGATGAGGGAACGCACAGGATCAAGATCAGTACCGAAAACGGTGAATACACACTGGTCGGAGAAAGTGCCAAGGAGTTTCCGCAGGTGCCGCCCGTTCAGGGCGGTGGTGAAGTTGAGTTTCCTGCCGAGATGCTTCGCCGCATGATCCACCGGACGACCTTTGCCGTGAGCGGCGACGAACTACGGCCTGCGATGATGGGTGTCCTTTTCCAGACATCCCAGGGCGAGCTACGCCTGGTGGCAACGGACGGTCATCGCCTGGTGCGGCTGATCCAGAAAGGAGTCGATGCGGAACGATTCTCTCGCGATGTCATCGTTCCTGCTAAGGCCCTTGCGATTCTGGGACGCTCGATTGAGGGCGGCTCGGTCTCCTGCGGTATTGGAACAACCCACGTGCAGTTTTCCTTCGGAAGTACGGTGCTGATCTCGCGGCTGATCGATGAGTCATATCCGAACTATGAGAGCGTCATCCCGAGTGACAACACAAAGACACTGCAGGTCCGGCGTGAGGACCTCATCGACTCGATCAGGCGTGTGGCACTCTATGCCAGTGCCACCACACATCAGGTGAGGCTGCAGGCATCGGGCGCAACACTGGAGGTGAGTGCACAGGATGTGGACTTCGGAGGGGAAGCACGCGAGACGCTTCCCTGTGAGTACAGCGGTGACGGGATCGAAATCGGATTCAACTCAACGTATGTAATTGATCTCCTCTCGCATCTGGAGGGAAGCGACGTGGCATTTCGCTTCAGCACTCCTACCCGGGCAGCGATCGTGGTTCCGGTGGACCAGACCGACAAGGAGGACGTGCTGATGCTGGTGATGCCCGTCCGGCTGGCAAGCTGAGTGTGTGGAGCGGCACGACAGAGAGACAAGCCCCGTCCCGGTGACGGGGCTCCTGTGTTCTGGCACCCCGGGGGTGCGCGATGATCGTTCGGAGGCTGCAGCTGCGGAGCGTCCGGAACCACCAGAGCACGGAGCTGGTCCTCGGTGAACAGGTCAACGCGCTGGTGGGGAACAACGGACAGGGGAAGACGAATCTGCTTGAGGCTCTCTCGTATCTGAGCCTGACAAAGAGTTTCTTCGGTGCCACAGACCGAACCGTGCTCAAACACGGAGCATCATCGTTCGAGATCACCGGGGAGGTGGAGGACAAGGGGGGAAGAGTGCACGCGGTTCGGATCGTCTATGACCGTGAGACGAACCAGAAGACTGTCTCGGTCAACGGCGTGCGCGCGGAGTCGATGGCATCGGTCATCGGCAGGTTTCCCGTGGTCGTGCTGGCTCCCGATCACGGAAAGATCACCACCGGAAGCCCCGCTGAGCGGCGGAAGTTCATCGATATGGTGCTCTCGCAGTTCAGCCGGGCGTATTTGGATGACCTGCTGGAATACAGGAGGGTCCTCCGGCAGCGCAACCGGATCCTCCTGGAGGCGCGCGCTGACGGGCGCGATCCGTTTGCAGTCTTAGAGCCGTGGACCGAGAGTCTCGCGCGGTATGGGTCGCGCATCGTTGTCCGGCGGGGCGAATTCATCAACGGATTCGTCCCGTACGTCAGGGAGGCGCATGCCACGCTGTCCGGCGGCATGGAGGAGCCGGCACTCAGCTACGTCAGTGGTGGCGGTGCGAGCCCTGAGGCGACGCCTGAGCAGGCGTGCCGGCGTCTCCTCGAGGAGCTCCAGCGGCGCGCCGCCGAAGAACGCCGCAGAGGGCTCACGCTGGTCGGACCCCACCGCGACGAGCTCCGGCTCTTTCTGGACGGGATCGAGGTGCAACCCTTCGCCTCGCAGGGTCAGCACAAGACGCTGCTGGTGGCGCTGAAGATCGCCGAATGTCTCTATCTCAGCGAGCGCTCGGAGGAAGCACCCGCGCTGCTGCTGGACGATCTCTTCGGTGAGCTGGACCCGGTGCGCTCGCGGAGGATTCTCTCGATGGTCTCCGGGCTGGGCCAGACAGTCATTACGGCGACCGATGTGGCGCTCTTCCAGGACGCCATCGGCTGGAACGACCGTAACAGGTGCTATGCGGTCGAGGCCTCAGCAAGCCGCTGGCAGAGTACGATGTGCTGACCTCTTGGGAGGAGTGTGTGGGTGAGCAGGTGTCCAGAGTAAGCATCCCTGAGCGGATCGTCAACGGTGTGCTCTTTGTACATGTGAGCAGCGCGCCGTGGAGGGCAGAGCTTGCGCTCCGCCGTTCAGAGATCATCCGGAAGATCAACACGCGCGCTGGCACGACGGTTGTCCGCGATATACAGTTTCGGTAGGAAGATCCAGGAATCCAGTCTATGGGTAAGACCAAAGGAAGCGTGGCGAAAACCAACGGTGAGAGCGGCGCTTACACCGCAGAGGACATCACGGTGCTGAAGGGGCTCGAAGCCGTCCGGCGGCGTCCCGCGATGTACATTGGCGATGTAAGCGTGCGCGGCCTGCACCATCTGGTCTACGAGGTGGTGGACAATTCGATTGATGAGGCCCTGGCCGGCTTTGCGAAAACGATCGAGGTCATCCTCAACAAGGATGGGTCGGTGGCGGTCATCGACGACGGCCGGGGAATTCCCACCGATGTCCACAAGGACGAGAAACGCTCGGCGCTAGAAGTGGTGATGACGGTGCTGCACGCCGGCGGAAAATTCGACAAAAACACCTACAAGGTTTCGGGCGGACTCCACGGTGTGGGTGTCTCTGTGGTCAATGCGCTGAGCGAGTGGCTGGAGGCGGAGGTCTACCGGGACGGGAAGGTGTGGTTCCAGCGCTACAAGCGCGGGGAGCCAGTGGCTCCCGTGAAGATCGCCGGGAAGGCGGAGCGCGGGAAGAAGGGGACGCGGGTGACCTTTCTGCCCGACAAGGAGATCTTCAAGCTGCGCGTGTTCAAGTTCGAGACCATTGCCGAGCGGCTCCGGGAACTCGCCTTCCTGAATCCGGAAGTGCTGCTGCGCATTGAGGACCGGCGCAACAAGACGGTTCAGGAAGAACGGTTCCACTTCAAAGGCGGCCTCGTGGAATTCGTGCGCTACATCGACGCCACCCGGCCTGCCATCATCCGCAAACCCTTCGCTGGCAAAGGGAGCGATACCGATGAATCGGGGCGCCCCGTCGAGGTGGAGGCCGCCTTCATCTACAACGAGCAGTACAGCGAGAACATGTTCACCTATGTGAACAATATCAATACGCACGAGGGCGGAACGCATCTGGTGGGCTTTCGCAGCGCCCTTACACGCTCGCTGAACAACTACGCCTACAAAAACGGGCTGCTGAAAGAAGGGGGCATTGTCCTGACGGGCGACGACTTTCGTGAGGGGTTCACAGGCGTGCTGAGCGTGAAGGTGCCCGATCCGCAGTTCGAAGGGCAGACCAAAACGAAACTCGGGAATAGCGAGGTCAAGAGTATTGTGGAAGGGGTCCTCGGGCCCGCCATCGCCTCGTGGCTTGAGGCGAACCCCGGGGATGCCAAGCGCATCATCGAGAAGTCGATGCGCGCGGCGGAAGCGCGTGAAGCCGCGCGAAAGGCACGGGACCTGACGCGGCGCAAGAACGCCCTGAGCTCGGGGGGACTCCCCGGGAAACTCGCCGACTGCTCGATCAACGATCCAGAGCACTGCGAGCTCTATCTTGTGGAGGGAGATTCCGCAGGAGGGAGCGCCAAGCAGGGACGTGACCGCCGCTTCCAGGCGATCCTCCCCCTGAAGGGGAAGATCCTCAATGTGGAAAAGGCTCGTCTGCACAAGATCCTGGAGAACGAGGAAATACGGAACATCTTCACGGCAATCGGCACCGGAGTCGGCACGGACTTCGACCTAGACCGGCTTCGCTACGGGAAGGTTATCGTCATGTGCGACGCGGATGTCGACGGATCGCATATCCGTACGCTGCTCCTGACGCTGATGTACCGACACATGAAGGATCTCATCGAGCTGGGCCATGTCTATATCGCGCAGCCACCGCTCTACAAGGTCAAGAAGGGGAAACAAGAGCACTATGCCTTCGACGACGATGAGCGCGATGACATCGTCCGCCGCCTCAAACAGGACAAGGCAAAGAGCCCGGAGCCGGACGTCCTGGTGACGGTGGAGGAGGGTGGGACGGCGGCCGGCAACGGTGTGGTCATCTCCCGCTTCAAAGGTCTCGGCGAGATGAATCCGGAGCAACTCTGGTCAACAACGATGAACCCGGAGACGCGGACCATCCTGCAGGTGACCATCGAAAATGCGGCCGATGCCGACCGCACCTTCTCCATCTTGATGGGAGATGAGGTCGAACCGAGGCGCGAGTTCATCGAGAAGAATGCGAAATACGTCCGCAACCTGGACGTGTAACGCCCTGACAGCGACGAAGGACTGAGCACGGTATGGCAACGCTGAACGAGAAGATCATCCCGGTTGACATCGAAGACGAGATGAAGGGATCGTACATCGATTACTCGATGTCGGTCATCGTCGCACGGGCGCTGCCGGACGTCCGGGATGGTCTCAAACCCGTCCACCGGCGTGTCCTCTACGGCATGCTGGAGCTGGGCCTGGGGCCGACACGTCCCTACAAGAAGTCCGCCAGGATCGTCGGAGAGGTGCTCGGGAAGTACCATCCCCATGGGGACAGCGCCGTCTACGATACCATGGTCCGGATGGCGCAGGAATTCTCGATGCGCTATCCGCTGGTGGATGGACAGGGGAACTTCGGATCGGTCGACGGGGATTCTCCGGCGGCCATGCGGTACACCGAAGCGCGGCTGACGCGGCTCGCCGAGGAGATGCTGCGGGACCTGCAAAAGAACACGGTCGACCGAATTCCCAACTTCGACGAGACCCTCACCGAGCCACTGGTGCTGCCCGCATTGGCACCTAACCTGCTCATCAACGGCTCCAGCGGCATCGCGGTCGGGATGGCGACGAATATCCCGCCGCACAATCTCTCGGAGATCGTCGACGGCTGCATCGCGCTGATCGACGACCCGGCACTCAGTCCCGAGAAGCTCATGCGGATCATCAAGGCGCCGGACTTCCCGACCGGCGGGATCATCTACGGCTATGACGGTGTCCGGCAGGCGTACCTCACCGGGCGGGGGCGGCTGGTGGTGCGGGCACGCGCGTCGATCGAAACGGGGAAGGGAGAGCGGCAGAGTATCGTTGTCTCGGAGATTCCCTACCAAGTCAACAAAGCCGGTTTGATTGCCAAGATCGCCGATCTGGTGAACGAGAAGAAGCTTGATGACATCTCGGACATTCGGGATGAATCCGATCGTGATGGACTGCGGATCATGATCGAGCTCCGGCGGGATGCCAACGCCGGCGTAGTGCTCAACAACCTCTACCGACACACCCAGATGCAGGTCACCTTCGGGGTGAACATGCTCGCGCTGGTCGAGGGTCGACCCCGGGTCCTGACGGTGGGCGAAGCGCTGCAGCACTTCATTACCCACCGCAATGAGGTGATCGTCCGGCGCTCACGGTTCGAGCTGGAAGAGGCGGAGAAACGGGCCCATATCCTCGAGGGCTACATCATCGCCCTGGACAATATCGATGCCATCGTCCGGCTGATCAAGGCCTCGCGCGATGTCGAGACGGCCAAAACCGGCCTGATGAAGAAGTTCAAGCTCTCCGAGATCCAGGCCAAAGCAATCCTGGACATGCGCCTGCAGCGGCTGACGGGGCTGGAACGAAAGAAAGTAGAGCAGGAGTACCGGGAGACCATCAAGCTCATCGAACGGTTGCGGGCCATCCTGAAGAGCAAGCAGCTGCAGATGCAGATCATCAAAGAGGAGCTGCTTGCACTCAAGAAGCAGTACGGTGACGAGCGGCGGACGGAGATCGTCTACAAGGCCGAGGAGTTCAGCATCGAGGATATGATCGCCGAGGAACAGGTGGTCGTGACCATCAGCCATCTCGGGTTTGTCAAGCGGAGCCCGGTAAGCGGATACCGGCGCCAGTCGCGTGGCGGCCGAGGGAGTACGGGAGCCGGCACGCGGAGCGACGACTTCATCGAGCATGTGTTCGTCGCGGGAACGCACGACTACCTCCTGCTGTTCACCGATCGCGGCAGATGCTATTGGCTGAAAGTGTTTGAAATCCCTGAAGGCGGACGCGCCTCCCGTGGCAAGTCCATCGCGACGCTGGTCGCGAAGGCCGTTGACGAAAACATCGCCTCGTTCGTAGCGGTTAAGAACTTCGATGAACGGAGCTATGTCATGATGGTCACCAGGGGAGGGGTCATCAAGAAGACTCCGCTGGTGGAGTTCAGCAACCCGCGGCGCAGCGGCATCGGGGCCGTGACGCTGGGCAAGGGCGATACGTTGATCGATGTGAGGATCACCGACGGGACGCAAGACATCGTGATTGGTACGACCAACGGCCTGGCCATTCGCTTTCCGGAGAGCGAGGTGCGGGGGATGGGTCGGTCCGCCGCCGGGGTCCGCGCTATCAAGCTTGGGAAACAGGACGCCGTGATTGGCAGTGTCGCGCTGAGAAGAACAGGCACCACTATCCTCGTTGCCACCGAGCGGGGGTACGGCAAACGTAGTGAGACTGCCGAGTACCGCATCAGCCACCGCGGAGGGAAAGGGGTCATCACTGTCCGCACAACCGACAAGACCGGCAAGATGGTATGCATCAAGGAGGTCGTCGACAGCGATGATATCGTGATCGTAACCAGTGGCGGGAAAGCCATCCGGCAGCATGCCTCCGAAATCCGGATTGCCGGGCGCAATACCCAGGGAGTCCGCCTGATCAAGCTCGGAGAGGGGGACGAGGTGGCCGACGTTGCGGCTGTGGTGGCCGATGAGTCCGAGATTGCAGGGATGCCTCCGGAACCTCAGGTGGCAGATCCCTCGAAGTCTCCCCCCGCTGTTCGGAAAGCCCCGGAGAAGCCGCAGGAAGATCTCTTCACTCCGCCGGCAAAGGAAGCTCCCTCCCGTGGCTCCGGCAAGGGGAGGCGCACGGGGCGCCGGGTGCAGCCGAGGAAGCGCCCGGGAGGAGCGCGTGGACAGGATGGACGGCGCGGGGCAAAAAAGAAGAAACGGAGATAATGCACAGCACTAGAGCATGCCGCTGCGCTTTCGAATTGTCCACTCGACAGCCAGCAGTCCGACTACGACCAGCAGCACGAGGGGCCAGTCCCAGAGCGCCCGGGACTCCTGACTGATTTCGGTGCGCGAACGGTAGGAGGGAAGCGCCGCCAGAACCTGAGGCAGGCTGTCAATCTCTGCGCCTAGGAGAAACCGCCCGCCGGTGACCGTGGCGAGTTCCCGCAGGACCGACGGGTCCATGCGCGTGTTCTGATACTCGACGGTCGTCCCTCCAATACTCACTCGGCCACTGTCGGCTCCGAGCGCGACGCCATCAAGCATGGCGGCGGCCTCAAAGCTGGCGTCACCTTCCCCCACACCGTAGAGTTCGCCCTCGTACCGGCCGCTGCCCACCGGCCTGAGATCGATCTGGTAGGACTGCTCCTGCTGGCGGAGCGTCACCGTTACGCGGGCGTTGTCGACCGGCTGCCGCAGGCCGTCATAGACCTGCCCGCTGAAGACTACAGGCTCTCCTTGCCGAAAAAACTCCCTCGACGGACGGACGCGTACCGGGCGCGTCTCTTCGCGAGAGGTCAGCCAGACGATTGCTGTGGAAAAGAACCGCGCATGGAAGTCGGCCGTCCGCTCCGATGCCTGCCCCATGAGCCGCCAGCGCCAGAGGCCGTGACCGAGAAGGGCCAGCGACGCACGCGCGCCGCTCCGGCGTGCGAGAAGGAACGGCTGCGCCTCGTTGGTGCCCGCCGTGTGCGCCCGGGCAAGCAGCAGCGTCCCGGACCGGGGAGTGATGAGGCTCATGATGGTGAAGATTGGGGGAAGAGCGCTCCAGTCTCTCCACGCCTCCGACTGCTCCAAGGAGAGCAGCGGATGCGTGCTCCGCTCGGGGACCGGAGCGACAGCGCTCTGGCGCTCGACAGTCGACGGAAGATCGATAGTGAACGGAAGGACATCGTCCAGAAGGCGGAGAGCGGCAGCATCCAGCGAGGGGCCGCCGATGAACAGAAGCGGGAGATCTCGCTCACGCACCAGACGCCGCAGACGCTCCACCACCGATGAGGAGACACCTTCTGCGGGAAAACCGACTAGGACGAGGCAGTCCGCCGAGTCCGTCTCGGCGTGGCCCAGCGCGCCGCCGTACCACCCGCCGCCTCGGCGGGCTGTGAGGAGATGAACGGAGAAGCGCTCGTCCTCGCTCAGCGAGAGGCGCAGAATGGTGGCATCCGGCGTCGGGGATCCGGCGAGAATGAGGACGCGAAGCTTGCTGCGAAGAACCCGGACATAGAACGACTGCGCGTTATTCTCCAACGTCAGCTCGCCCTCCAAGGGCGAGACCGATGCCGTGAGCCTTCGGCTCCCTTCCGCTCCGGGGACATATTCCAGACTAACAGTGTATTCGCGTGTTCCCTCCTCAAGGAGAAGCTCCGAGGAGGAACGCTCGGCGCCTCCTTCACGCAGCGAGATCCGGACGCGTTGCCCCCCCCCGAATCCGGTGCTGCGAACGGTGAGATCAACCGGTGAGGGAATCCCCTCGTAGACGAGCTCATTGGCCAGGATGCGGGCGAGCACAAGATCCCGCTGCTCGGAGGAGTCGCCGATCCCCACAGTGATCAGCGGGAGGCCAAGGCGCTCGGCAGCATACACGGGATTGCGTCCGGCAGTATGGATGCCATCGCTGAGGAGCACGGCGGCATCCAGCGGAGTCCGGTCTCGCTCCCGGGCGAGCTCCAAGAGCGCTCCGGAAATGTCCGTGACCTCTTCGTCAAAGGCCGGAGTGGTCTCGGCCGGATCTGGCAACGGCCGGAGAACGCCCCCGAAGGTATAGGCCGATACATTCCCGCTCTGTTCCAGACGACCAAGCAGCGGGGGCCGGAGAAGAGTGTCGATGATGCGGGCCCGCACCGTTCCGGCATCGCTCAGCTGCATGCTCTGGCTGTTGTCTACTAGGAGGGCGACCGAGGGAGGCCGCTCCCGGGAATGGACCAGACGCAAGAGCGGTTCGGCGATCAGGAGCAGTAGGAGGGCCAGGACCGACCCGCGAAGAGCGGCCAGGAGGATTCGTCGGGAGCGGCGGAGCGGGGGGATGGTGGTCCGGTACACGAGCACGGAGGCCGCGATCGCACCAAGGATCAGTGCCACCACCAGTGGCACGGAGTATTCGATAACAAGCTCGACCTCTGGCATAGGCTCGACAGGAATGGGAAGGGGGCACCCGTGCTAGGGTGTGTCCTCGACGAGACGGCGGACGATTTGAATGGCGGTTACACCATCGGCTTCGGCGTTGAAGTTCGGGACGATGCGGTGCCGGAGGACAGGACCCGCCATGTGGCGGACGTCATCGATATCCGGCGTGTGTCGGCCGGTGAGCAAAGCTCGCGCTTTTGACCCAAGAATCAGGTACTGCGAGGCCCGGGGACCCGCTCCCCAGCTGAGCCAGTCCCGGATGAACTGCGGAGCGGCGTCGGTCCGGGGCCTGGTCCGTCGGCTGAGATGGACGGCGTACTCGATCACCGCGTCGGCCACCGGAACGCGGCGCACCAGCTCCTGTAGCGCGATGATCTGCTCGCCGGTGAGGACATGACCGACCTGCGGGTCAAGCGAGGAGGTTGTGGACTTCACAATATGCACCTCCTCCTCTGCGCTGGGATAGTCCAGCCAGAGGTTGAACATGAACCGATCCAGCTGTGCCTCGGGAAGCGGGTAGGTCCCTTCCTGCTCGATGGGGTTCTGGGTGGCGAGGACGAAGAAGGGTTCATCCAGGACGAATGTCTGGCCTGCGGCCGTGACATGATGCTCTTGCATGGCTTCCAGGAGCGCCGCTTGGGTCTTGGGAGGTGTTCTGTTGATTTCGTCTGCAAGGATGATGTTGGCGAACACCGGGCCCTTCACGAACCGGAACCCCTTGGTGCCGGAGGAAGGCTGTTCTTCGATGACTTCGGTGCCGGTGATGTCGCTGGGCATCAAATCTGGCGTGAACTGGATGCGATGGAAGCTCAGGTCAAGGGCGCGCGCCAGCGTCCGAATCAAGAGCGTCTTGGCCAGCCCGGGGACACCGACCAGAAGGCAATGACCCCGGGCCAGCAGGGCGATGAGCAGATGCTCCACCGCCTCCTCTTGGCCGACAATGACCTTGCCAAGCTCCTGTCGCAGGACGGCCGTGGCCTCCCGGAGACCCTGCGCCGCCTCGACGTCCGATCCTTGACTCGCAGCCCTCACGCGCCCCTCCCCTCCGCTTAGAGTGACCCTTCCGGGTACACTTTCCAGTAGATCTGCTGTTTCAGTTCGGTGATCCAGTCCTGATAGTCCTGGACACGCTTGTAGTTCATCGCCAGCGCCTCGAGCTTTCGATAGTCCTGCTCGAGGCTCATCTCGTGCGCCGGTGTTCGCTGCTTCACCAGAACGATGTGAAACCCGTAGGAGCTCCCCACGCTGATCCGGGAGGGGGGACTGATCTCTCCTTGCTGAAGGCCGTTGATGGTCCGCTCCAGTTCGGGGTCCAGTTTTTCCGTCTCGAAGGTGCCCAGCTCGCCGCCAGCGAGCTGGGTCTGCTCATCGTCAGAATACTCCCGCGCAAGCTCGGCGAAGGACTCGCCCTGCAATGCCCGCTCGCGAAGACGCGCCAGCACTGTGCGTGCCGAGTCGTCATCGGCCGGCGTCCGTTCCATGCGAAGGAGAATGTGCCGGGCCCGGACAGCGTCCCCGCGTCGCTCCAGAAGCTGGATGAGGTGCAAGCCAAAGGGGGTCTCGACAATGTCCGACATCTGCCCCTCGTCCAGCGAGAAGACAGCGCCCTCGAACTCCTTGACGAACAGACCACGGCGGACGAGTCCCAGATCCCCGCCGGCCGGAGCCGACCCGGGGTCTTCCGAATTCCGGCGGGCGATGGCGGCGAAATCGGCTCCGGCACGGATGCTGTCGCGTAGCGCCGCCAGACGGGCGCGGGTCGCCTCCCGCGCCGCCTCGCTCACGGTGGGGATTTTCAGAATATGGCTGAGCTCCACCTCTTCCGGGACGCGCGGGAGACTGTCCTTGTAGGTGCGATAGAACTCCTCTACCTCGCGCCGTCCGATGCTGGTCTCGCTGAACCGCTGCTGCTGCAGCTTCTGTGCGATGAGGTTCTTCCGCATCTCGTCCCGGAACTCTAGGCGGATGCGCGCGATGGGCATCCCGTAGATTTCCTCCAGGCGTGCCTCCGAGCCAACCTGCTGGACCCGCTGCTGCAGCACCATATCAAGCTGCTTCTGCACCTCCTCATCGGTCACCGTGACGGAGTCCTCACGCGCTTTGGCGATGATGAGCCGCTCGGTGATCATGCTCTCCAGGACCTGCTCCCGCAGCCCGGGCGTGCCGGGATCCACCCTGTTGTTCAGGGCGAAAAACTGCACCTGCGCTTCGAGCTCTGACTTGAGGATAACCTCCTCGTCAACCACGGCGATAATGCGGTCCAGTGTCTGCGCCACAGACCCGACGGGCAGCACGAGGGTCAGCACCAACACACATCTACCAGCACACCGTCTCACCATCTCATTCTCCCCTCAGGTCGAGCGAATCAAGACGCGGAGTGCGAACCTCGACGCGCTGACGCGAGCGCAGCGAGGTGACGAGGTTTTCGTATTTCTGCTGTCGTAGCCCGACTAGGATGCGATCCCTGATCCGGTCACGCACATAGGCAAGGTCGGGGAGCGCTCCCTGCTGCTTCAGGTTGTGGATCTTGAGGACGTAGTACAACGACTGAGCCTGCGGGCGCAGCACGAAGGAGACATCGCCGATGCCCAGGGAACGCGCCAGGCGCCACAGTTCCAGCGGGTAGAGCGTGCCCTGCGTCTGGTAAGAGCGCTCCACGATCTCCACCATGTGGGTGGTGATCTGCGAATCCAGGCGTGCGCTCTCCAGTGCACCATCCCAGCTTCCGCCGCGCAGGGCCGCACCACGGAAGCGGTTGGCCGCCGCGCGGTCATCGAACGCCACATAGCTCAGCAGCAGGACATCCTCCGGGAGGATGAATTCCTGGGATGCGGAATCCAGGTAGCTGCTGAGCATGGACTCGCTGATGGCCAGCGTGTCCTGATTATCATAGATCTCCTCCTGCAGGAGCGCTGCGATCGCCAGGCGCTTCCGCACGGCCTCGAGCCGATGGGCCATCTGCGAAGACTCCATCAACCCCCGGCGCACCGCCTCCTGATAGAGGATCTCGGTGATAACCCAGTCGTTGATGTAGCTCTGCACCGTGAGCGTGCCGGCACTGCTGCTGTCAAAGGCAGCCCGCAGGTCACGCTCGGTCAACTCTGCTCGGCCGACCCGGGCGACCACCGAAGCGGAACGAGACTCTCGTTCACAGCCGACGATCCCGGCTGCCAGGCTCACCAGCAGCGTGGCCTGCAGGAGCAGCGGAGCGTTACCGAGGAGCGCTGAAGGCCTGATGAAGAACCTCGGAATGTTTGGTGACTGGAAATCTGGTCATGAGCTCCTGGAGCCACTGCTCCTCCAGGCGCTTGGATTCATGGTCTTGAAATGCCGTTGCCACTTCCGGTGCGGCTTCCTCGAAACTCTTTCGGCGTGCCTGCTCCCGAGCCTCCAGCCGGACAATCACTGTCGCGGTATTGTGCACGAAGGGGTCGGAGGTCGCACCGACGCTCAGCGCATCGGCCTGCGTGGCTCGGGGATCGGCCTCAGGAGCGAGTGTCGAGGTGGTGAG
>WOR8_10003094_pt1 | contig 17173 bp, 13 predicted proteins | sample DeeMarSeWOR38_10_FD_19890 | JGI IMG/M metagenome (IMG submission 19890)
CGACTTCGCTGACGGCGACCATCCGGTTCTGCTCGTCCACAACACGCACGGACACGCCCGGCAGCGGCAGGCCGACGGTACCCGCCACACGCGGGCCATCGAGGGGATTGGAGGTATTCATGCCGGTCTCGGTCATACCGTAGCGCTCGAGGATGGTATGGCCCGTGCGTGCGCGGAACTCTTCAAAAGTCTGCTCAAGCAAGGGTGCCGAGCCGGAGACGAACAGGCGCATACTGCGGCAGTCGGCGGCGCCGAAATCCGGATCCGCCAGCAGGCGCACATAGTATGTCGGCACCCCCATGAGCACGGTTGCACGCGGCAACAGGCGCCGCAGGGTTGGCAGCTCGAACCTGCGCATGAACAGCATGCCGGTGCCGTTCAACAGCACGCAGTGGCAAGCCACGAACAGACCATGGATGTGAAAAAGCGGCAGTGTATGGAGGAGGACATCATCGGGACCCCACCCCCAGGCCCGATGCAAGACCTGCGCATTCGCGGCAAGATTCTCATGGGTGATCATGGCCCCCTTGGGTCGACCGGTGGTTCCAGAGGTATACAGAATCGCTGCAACATCGCTGGCGGCGCAGTCGGCCGTAGCGAACCCGAGCCCGGACCCCGCGGCGGGCTCGAGCAGGCTGCCCTCACCCGCGCTGCCCAGCGTCAGCACGTGCCGGATGCCATGACGCTGCGCGAGTGCCGACACCGCCGTCTGTGCCGCGGGCCGGCACACGATCGCCGCAGGCGCCGCATCGGCAAAGAAATAATCGAGCTCCGCCTCCACATAGGCCGTGTTCAGCGGCAGATAGATGAACCCGGCGCGCAAACAGGCGAGATAGAGAAACAGGGCCTGCGGCGACTTCTCCACCTGCACCGCGACGCGGTCACGTCTGGCAACCCCGAGACCGGCAAGTCGCTGCGCGCAGCGGGCGCTCTCGCGCTCCACGTCCACATAGTGTAAACGTTCTCGCTGGTCAAGGCGTGCCTCGGACAGTCCGGAGCTGGCAGCGCAACCAGGCGGCCACCAGACCCTGGTACTTTATAATCGTGTCTATAATTGTAAAGTACTGGTACCTTGGCAGGGTGACGCACAGGCCGCTGGGGATTCCCAGCGAGCCAGGTCGGCGAGATGCGCTGCGTGATACAGATGAACCAGCCAGGGCAAGATGCCGTATCCGCACGGGCCTGCACATTGGCCCACAATCGCCTGGAGGAGGTTATGAACAAAGACAAACCAACCCTTGTAGCGCTGGTGCTCGCGGCGCTCGCAGGCCTGTGCTCTGCCGCATTGGTCAGCGCAGAGACGACGCTCAAGGCATCCCATCAGTGGCCCGGCGGCAAGGGTGATCTTCGCGATGAAATGGTACAGATCATTGCCAGTGATATGAATGCAGCAGACCTGGGTGTCAGAATCCAGGTCTACCCGGGCAGTTCCCTCTACAAGGCCAAGGAACAATGGGACGCCATCGTCAAGGGCCAGCTCGACATAACGGCCTTCCCGCTGGACTATGCCGGTGGCCGGCATCCGGAGTTCAATCTGACGCTGATGCCGGGCCTGGTCAAGAGCCATGACCATGCGCGGCGTCTGAATAATTCCGACTTCATGAAACGTATCAGAAAGATCATGGAGGACGAAGGCGTCATCGTGCTGGCCGATACCTGGCTGGCGGGCGGCTTCACCTCCAAGAAGCGGTGCATCCTGGAGCCGGACGATGTCAAGGGCCAGACCCTGCGTGCCGCCGGCCGGGCCTTCGAACAGATGCTGGCAGCGGCCGGTGCCTCCATCTCCAGCATGCCAAGCTCCGAGATCTACTCGGGCCTGCAGACCGGTGTACTCGATGGCGCCAACACCAGTTCCGCGAGCCTGGTGTCTTACCGTATCTACGAACAGGTCACCTGTCTCACCGCACCCGGCGAAAACGCCCTGTGGTTCATGTACGAGCCGATCCTGATGTCCAGGAAAAGCTTCGATGCGCTCAGCAAGGAACAGCAGGAGGTAATCCTGCAGGCCGGCAAGAAGGCCGAGGTGTATGCCTACGAAAAGGCCAAGGAAGCGGATCAGAATCTGGTGAACACCTTTACCCGACAAGGCGTGAAGGTGGTCAACATGACGCCCGAACAGACGGCCATGTGGCGCAAGATCGCTGACGAGAGTTCCTACAAGAATTTCTCTGATAATGTACCGGGCGGACGCGAACTGCTGGACATGGCGTTGTCCGTCGAATAGGCGCAGATGGCATTCCACCTGCGCCGCCGCGTCAATAGCGGCGCCCGTTCAGGCTACCGACCCGGCTCGTGACGGCATTCATTCGCCTGGTGACAGCACTGTCGCGCCTCTGCGGCGTGCTTGCCGCGCTGATGGTGCTGACCTCGGTACTGGTCGTCTGTCAAATGGTCGTGACGCGTTACGGCCTGCGGGCCTCGACCACCTGGCAGACAGAGTTCGTGACCTATCTGCTGATTGCCGCCACGCTGATCGGCAGCCCTTATGTGCTGCTTACCCGCGGCCACGTCAACATCGACCTGATTCCGTTGTATCTGGGTCACCGGGGGCGGCTGGTGGTGGCCGTGGTGTCGGCCCTGATCGCGTTCGCCTTCTGCCTGCTGTTGAGCTGGCTTGGCGTTGCGTTCTGGTATGAGGCCTGGCACGAGGGCTGGCACTCCGACACCATCTGGAGTGTGCCCCTGTGGATCCCCTATCTGGCACTGCCTGTCGGCTTCAGTGTACTGTCCCTGCAGTATCTTGCCGACCTGCTGAGTCTGCTCGCGGGACACGACATGCCCTTTGGGATTGCCCCGGAGAAGACCCTGTGAGCCCGCTGCAGCTGGGCACCCTGGTCGCGCTGGCACTGATCCTGGTGCTGCTGACGGGCGCACCGGTGGCCTTTTCGCTTGGCGCCGTTGCCGTCGTATTCCTGCTGATCTTCGAGGGCCCCGGCAGTATGACGGTGGTGGCCCAGACGCTGTTTGCCGGTCTGAACGACTTTACATTGCTGTCGATACCCATGTTCATCCTCATGGGCGCGGCCGTGGCCTCCTCACGCGCGGGCAGCGATCTGTACGAGGCGCTGGAACGCTGGCTGTACCGGGTGCCCGGCGGTCTGCTGATCTCCAATCTCGGCGCCTGTGCCGTGTTCGCCGCGCTGAGCGGCTCCTCGCCGGCGACCTGCGCGGCGATCGGCAAGATGGGCATTCCGGAAATGAAGAACCGCGGTTATCCGGACAGCCTGGCAACCGGAGCAATCGCTGCGGGGGGCACCCTGGGCATCCTGATTCCACCCAGCGTCACCATGATCGTGTACGGCATCGCCACCGAGACATCCATCGGGCGATTGTTCATCGCCGGCATCCTGCCGGGCCTGATGCTCACGGCACTGTTCATGGCATGGTCGCTCTACTATGCGCATCGCAGCGGCAAGCAGCTGCGGATCGCTGATCTGCGCTATTCTCTGCGCGAGAAACTGGAGATTCTGCCCAAGATCCTGCCCTTTCTCGCCATCATCGTGCTGGTGCTGTGGGCACTGTACGGTGGCGTCGCGACGCCCTCCGAGGCCGCCGGCGTCGGGGCCTTCGTCAGCATCACACTGGTCGTCCTCATCTACCGCATCTGGCACCTCAAAACCCTGTGGGAAATCCTGCGCAGCGCCACCCGCGAATCGGTCATGATCATGATGATCATCGCCACGGCCGCGCTGTTCAGCTACATGATGTCCAGCCTGTACATCACTCAGGCGCTGGCGGAATGGATTGCCGCGATGGACGTCAACCGCTGGCTGTTGCTGCTGTACACCAATCTCTTCCTGCTCGTGGCGGGCCTGTTTCTGCCGCCGGTGGCGGTCATCCTCATGACCGCACCGGCCCTGGTGCCCATCATCGAGCAGGCGGGCTTCGACCCCTTGTGGTTCGGCGTCGTGCTTACCATCAACATGGAAATCGGGCTGATTACACCGCCTGTCGGACTCAATCTGTACGTCATCAATGGCATTGCGCCGGACATAAAACTGCAGACCATCCTGTGGGGCGCCCTGCCCTTCATGCTGTGCATGATCCTGGGAATCTTTCTGCTGGCACTGTTCCCCGACATCGCCACCTGGCTGCCCGACCACCTGATGGGACAGCGCCGTTGATCGGCATGCCTGGCTGATCCTGGCCCGCGCGTGGGCAGTGTGCCTGCCCCAGTACACCGCGTGCCCGCTAGCCCGCATTTCTCACCGGGCGGCGGTAGAGTCACTTAATGCACTGAGGTAAGGAACAGAGTGCAGATCAGGGAAAAGACAGTGTGCACAATCAGGCCGTGCCTATCCCGGCCCTGGCTGGTTCTCGCGCGCCCGGACTTGCGCTTCACTCAAGTGGTAGCTACGGCTACCACTTTCGCTCCAGCACGGCGTCCGGACACGCGAGCCCTGCGCCAGCATCCGGGATCCCGGTGAGAAATGCGGGCTACTCCCGGCGGCTGACCCCTCCCATGCCTCGCCCCTGCGCAGGAACATTTCTGAATCAGTCGGTTACAGAAAAGGCATGGCACCCGTCAGGCACCGAGGCTGTCACTACTCACCCTGTCCGGATTGCCGGCGTGGGAAACTTGACACATGCCTGAAGAAGTTTTCGGAGGAAAATAAACTTCTTATTGGTTTTTATTAATGCAATCGCTGAGCTTTGTACTATACTTCCGGAACATCACGCAGAGGGGGAATATCATGGAAACTTTCTTTGGACTGGTGCTGCTGTGGGCCGCTGCCAACAACTCTGCAGAGTCCCTGGACGCCGTCAAGCAGTCTTACCAGGCAACCGGCGTCCACCAGACAGGCGAACCGATTGCACAACGCAACACAGCAAACGATCGCGAGAGTCACGGCAAATTAAAACTCGCCGAACGGTGATCAGGGCCGGCCGCTTCAATCGGGTGGAAGGCGAGGCGGCACACCGTCGGGGAATGCTCCAGGCTGGTCCCTGGCCTGGTGTGTGTCTGTCTGGATTAACCTGCGGGGTTAGCGGGGATCACCGCGCCGCCGGAGTTTTTTCCGGGACTGGAGAACCCGCTTGACCTGCAGTGTAGTGCGCATTTCCTCCACGACAGCATCAGGGGCAAGCAGGTAGGCGGTCTCGGACAAGACCTCGCGCATGCCGACGGGCGGGATCTCGGCGACCACCCAACCCAGGGTGCGCAGTCGCCGGATGACGTCGGAGAGACTCTTGATGTTGTAGCGAACCAGCGCCTCACGACGGGTCAGGGTATGGTGCTTCCTCAGGTGCCAGAGAGCAACTTCGTCCTGGGTAACCGGTTTGTCCGTTGCAGGTGGATCAAGCTTGCTAAGTGTTGGCATGGTTTTGAACTCCCTGGCTTCGGGTCAATGCCACGCACGGTGACCCGAAGACCGCCATTGATTACGCTGCCGCAGGCCGCAGCATCCCCGCTAACCCGATCAGACCGGAACCCAGCAGCCATACCGCGGCCGGCAAGGGCACAGCCACAGGCACAACTTCGAATAGCGTATCGAAGGTTGCAGTGTCTCCCGCCGTCAGGGAGAACACGACGTTAATCCCAATGGCATCGTTAACACTGACGGCATCGGGGAGCGGTCCGTCACTGACTGGGAACAGACTCCCGGTGCAGCCAGGACCGCCACTGCACGCGAAGCTGCCGGACAGCAAGGTCATAGCTGTGGTGCCATCGATCAGGCCCTTCCAGTCAAGAATTTCCAGCGCAGCCGACCCGTCGCCCCCCGCGTCCGCAAAGTCCGCAGCCAGACTGCCGCGCTTCAAAACTGGGCCAGCCACCGTCGTTGGCAACCCGACGGTCAGATCGAAGGTGCGCGTAACCGAGGTATTATTGGTGACCGTGAACACGGCCTGAATAAAGGGGTCAGGGTCGGCAGACACCGTCCACTCCACCAAACCGGCACTACCCAGCGCGACACTGCCCCCGGCAGTCGTTACGCCGGGAAGCGCATTGTCTACCTGGAACAGTGTGAGATTCACCGACGAGGCCGGACTACCTGCGACGGCGGCCTCTAACGTAACGTCGACTGTCGCCGCGCTTACCGACACCCCCCATAGCCACACCGCGGCGAGCGGTGTACCCAGCCATAATCGAAGCGGGTAATTCTTCATGGGTTTGCCCTCCGGCAAAGACATCCCTGCGTACTCATTTCGACGCCGAAAATATAAGCGTAGTGGCTAATCTAGTCCCTCGAGGGGTCTCCAGCGAGTCGGTGAACACCCTAATTTGCCGATTGGCCAACCCTTCCCCTGGCTACAGTGCAGAAGCTGTCGAGTAGGGAAAACCCGCCGTCGGGCGACCCGCTGCCCTCTTCGCAACAACGCTGCCTGGCGGCCGTTCTTCATTTTCCGGCAAGTACGGCACAAGAGTTGCATCCGCCACTAAAGACTGGCGGTTTACGGCCGACTGCAGATTGTTCCAAGCCGTAACCCCCCTCACGACACACGGCGGCACGGAGCGTTACAAGTGAAATCAGCGGATAGCGTGAATTCCTGCAGGTGGCAATTGTTTGACACGGTTGCCGCCTGGCGCACGCGGTCGAGTGTTCGCTGCGGCGGAATCAGCCGCCAGACAGGCCATGGCCATGCTCCGGGGATCTCCGGTAAACAGGCTTTGCAGCCGCTGACGTGACGCGATGTCTGAAACGATGCCCGCACAGATGCACCCTAACCCCCCGCCGCGTGTCACCATGCTGGAAGGTGTCTACCAGGATAACCTTCGTCTGGGGGAACTGCAGCGTCGCGCGCGGCGATCCCCCACGTTGCGTCCGGCACGGCGCGCGCGCCGTTCGCAGGCCTGGGCCCTGCTGGGTATGGCGCTGGTCTTCGGCCCGGCGCTGGGCTACCTCGGCCCGTCCCTGTTGCTGGACGGGGCCACGACACCACTGAGCATCGCCACTGCGCCCGCCTCACTCTACCCGGAACCGCCGGAATGGAAGGCGGCCGCGGACAGGCCGTCTCCCCCGGCGTTCGTTCCGGTACAACTCGACGCCGTGCCCCTGCTCGAGCCAGGCCAGTTTGCGGGCAGTGAGCCCGGAGACTGGTCAGATTTCGGTGGCCTGCTCCGCAATGACCGGTTCCCGCTGACTGCAATCTTCGGACTGGACGTCCAGACCATTGTCATCGACGCCGGACACGGGGGCAAAGATCCGGGGGCCGTCGGCGCCAACGGCACCATGGAAAAAGATATTGCACTCGATATCGCGTTGCGACTGCGTGAGCGCTTGCGCAGCCTCGGCCGCTACAAGATCCTGATGACACGCGACACCGATACGACCTTGCGTCTGAACGAACGCGTGGCATTCGCGAATGACAATCGCGCCGATCTATTCGTTTCCATCCATATCAACGCCTATCCCGATGTCCGGGTGAATACCGTCGAGACCTATTATTTCGGTGCACCGCCGGACACGGCGAGCCTGGAACTGGCTGAACTGGAAAACAGCGGCTCGCAGTACCGTATGGCCGACTTCAAGGCAATGATCGAAAAAATCGCGCACACGATGAAACATCAGGAGTCGGCCTCCCTGGCGGCCTCTATTCAATACAGCCTCTTTCACAATCTGCGCAAGCTCGACCATGACGTGCGCAATTTCGGCGTAAAGACGGCACCTTTCGTCGTACTGCTCGGCGTGGACTCGCCAAGCATACTGGCGGAAGTCTCGTGCATCACCAATATCGAGGAAGAAGCAAAACTGAACACCCCGGCTTATCGGGAAAAGATTGCGTCCTATCTGGAAAAGGGCGTACACGACTACTTGCGGCACAAACAGGCGCGAACAGCAGGAGAAATCAGTTATGAACGGGAAAGTAATGGATGATTCAGCTCTCAAGATCGGCATCGACCTCGGCACCTCGAGGAGCGCGATCGCCGCAAGCAATGACCAACGTGAGTGGGTTGAAAGCTATGTCGGCTGGCCCAAGGACTTTATTGCCCAGAAGGTGCTCGGCAAACCCGTCCTGCTGGGCGAAGAGGCACTTTCCAACCGGCTGTCGCTGGACATCTGTCGACCACTCGAACGCGGTGTGATCAAGGAAGGTACCACCCGCGACGAAGAGGCGGTCAAAGAACTGATTCATCATCTGGTGAAGCTGGTAGACCAGGACAGCGACCGCAAGGTACATGCCGTCGTCGGGGTCCCTGCCGAATCGTTCAGCACCAACAAGCTGGCCATTAAAAATGCCGTGTCCGAGTATGTCGACTCGCTGATGGTGACCTCCGAGCCGTTTGCCGTGGCCTACGGACAGAACCTGCTGAACAACGCCATGGTGATCGACATCGGCGCCGGCACCATAGACTTCTGCATCATGCACGGCAGCGTACCGGCCGAGGACGATCAGCGTACAGTCTTCACCGCCGGCGACTACATCGACCAGCAACTGTACAATTTCCTGTCGGAACGCTACCCGAATGCCGACTTCAACATGAACATGGTGCGCCGCTTCAAGGAACAGCACAGTTTTGTCGGCGACCCGAAAGGCAAGGTCGAGGTCGAGATCCCCGTAAGGGGCAAACTGACGGCCCATGACATCACCGACGAAATGCGTCGGGCGTGCGAAAGCATCGTACCGCCCATCGTCGAGACGACTTTGGAACTGGTATCCCGCTTCGACCCGGAATATCAGGACAAGATACTGACCAACATCGTCTTGTCCGGTGGCGGCAGCCAGATTCGAGGGCTGTCCAAGCGGCTTCAGCAATCTTTACAGGAAAGCGGCCCCTGCAACATGCGCTGTATCGAGGATACGCTGTTTGCGGGTGCGGACGGGGCGCTGGCCCTGGCCAAGGACATGCCCGAAGAGTTCTGGGAGAACGTATAGATCGGGCGCTTCAGTCCCGACCCTGGCGGGCACCGGGGCAGCGATAAGAGCTTGTCACAGCCCCTCTGTCACTGAGCCCCGGCGCCAGGGCCCCCGCGAAAACATGTCCGGCATGCTGCTGTCAAGCTCAGCGTTGCTCGCGAACGCCTGAATTCCCCTGCGGCGACGCGGGCCAGATTTCTCCGCTGCCAACGGCCGGGTCAACCGTTTTATGCCCTCCGGCCACCTCCAAAAGCCAGGATTCGAGCCTACGACCCGCTGCCGCGCGGCGCGGGGCGAGCGCAAACCCACTGTTTCGCAACGACGTTCACCTTTTTTCGACGGTGAGGTTTTACCCAGACCCGAGACCCGCGATAATGTGCGCCGAACTAGCGAGCGCGAGACACACGTATTGCCATGCCAATGGAAGATGAAGTGAGTACCAGGAAAGGTACGAAGATCCCCCTTCGTGCCAAGGCACTGATGGTTCTGGTCGCTGTCGTCACGGTCGTCGCGGTATGGCTGGTACCGGATGACAAGCAACCGACACCCCCACCGCTCCCCGAACTGCCGGGGGCACCGCAAACCGATGTGGATCTACCCGCGCCAGCGCCGCTGGCGGACGATAGCGCTGCGGCCATACGGGCGGGTGACAGGGCGCGGGGCTTCCTCGCGGACCTGCGCAGCGGCAGCGAGGACCCCGATCCGGACACGGTTTTCGTCGAGGCCGAACGACTGCAGGGCGAGGGGCATTCCGATGACGCCTACCTGCTGTATCGCTTCGCCGCACGTCATGGCCATGGGCAGGCTGCCCTGGAACTCGGGACCCAGGCCGATCCGGCCTTCCAGGCGGCCGCCAACCCTGACGCGCCGAACGAGCCCGAACAGGCCTACAAGTGGTACAGCATCGCGGCCGCAGCCGGCATCGAGGAGGCCGCGGCGCGTCTGCAGGATCTGCGTAAACGCGTGGAGCAGTCTGCCGCGGGCGGTGACGAACGCGCCCAGCGCCTGATGCTTCAGTGGCAATAGCTTTCCGGGAGGTTGAAATCATGACAAGGTTTTTACTGGTGCTCGTGCTCGGCATGACGCCCCTGCTGGCGATCTGCGCCGAACCGGCCGGTAACGGCAGCGAGCCGCTGTTGATGAAGGGCAAGCAGGACCTCTACCAGCGAGTGTTGGCGGTACCGGGCGCCCGCCTGGCCACCGAAGCGGGTGGGCAGGGCCGTGAGGCAGTGGTCCCTTTTACCGCCTTCTATGTCTATGCACGTCGCACGCTTGACGGCACAGAGTGGCTGGAAGTCGGCACGGATCGTCACGGCACCCGCGCCGGCTGGCTGCCCCTCGCCAGCACCCTCGAGTGGAACCATGGGCTGACGGCAGCCTTCCGCGACCCGGTCGGCCACGATCGAGTGCTGCTGTTCAGGGACCCGGATTCGTTGCGCCAGCTCGCCCGCCAGCGCGACCTGGCAGCCTACGACCGGCTCTACCAGGAGGCCGAGCAGGAACAGCTGTCCACAGACTCGCCCGTGGTAGCCATTCAGCCGCCAGGCTACATCGATATCCGCGAAGATTTCTACCTGGTACCCATCCGTCGCCACGAGGATATCTATCTCGGCAGCGAGCAGGCGCGTCTGCTCCAGGTCTCGAGCGTTCCGCTGGAGCGCGAGCCGGGCACGCCGAGCGAAGCGCCGGTCAGTCGGCAGGCCTACACCGCAGGACTGGTATTCGTCATTGACTCCACCCTGTCGATGGACCCGTACATCGAGCGGACCCGGGAAGCGGTCGAGAGAATCTATGACACCCTGGGCGACGCCAAGCTGCTCGGCAATGTGAACTTCGGCCTGGTGGCCTTTCGCGATAACCTGAGAGCAGCCCCCCGGCTGAACTATCTGGTGCGTACCTACGTCGATCTGGAGCAGGGCCGTGACGGGGCCGGTTTCCTGTCGCGGGTACAATCGCTGCAGGCCGCCAGGGTCTCGAGCCGGGACTTCATCGAGGATGCCTATGCCGGGGTCAAACAGGCGATTGAGTCGATGAACTGGAGCGGACACGACGCCCGCTATATCGTGCTGGTAACCGACGCCGGTGCGCGCGGGGCCGACGACCCGCTTTCCAGCACCGGCCTGGGGGCCGAAAGCCTGCGGCAACTGGCCCAGGACAAGGGCATCGCCATCTTCGTGCTGCATTTGCTGACACCGGCCACCATGGCGGACCACACACGCGACGCCGAGCAGTATCAACAGCTTGCCGATTTTCCAGGCATCGGCAGTCTTTACTACGGTGTGCCCACCGGCGATGTCCAGGAGTTTGGCACAGTGCTGGATGCGCTGGCCGGTCAGATCACCGAGCAGGTGCGCCTGGCGGCGGCGAACAGGGAACTGCCGGCGCCCGTGCCGGCGAGCGATGACGCGCAGCTGGCCAGTCTGCAGGCCAAGGTCACGAAACTCGGTTATGCGTTGCGCATGCGCTATCTCCAGAAGGCCGAAGGCGGTCAGATGCCCAGCGTGTTTGATGCCTGGATGCTGGACCGCGACTTTCGCAACCCGGAGCGTCCCACCCTGGATGTGCGAGTGCTGCTCACCCGTGACCAGCTCTCCGACCTCCATGACGTGCTCACCCAGGTGCTGGACACGGCCGAGGAAGGACTGCTGTCACCGCAGAACTTCCTCAACGAGCTGAAGAGCCTTGCCGCGACTGTCTCCCGCAATCCTGAGCAGCTGGGGGTCACCACTGCGACCACCGCGGGGCAGGGCAACAGCCTGGCGGATCTGGGTTTTATGCGGGAATACATCGAGGATCTGCCCTACACCGGTGAGGTGATGGGGCTGTCTCTGGATGACTGGCAGAGCTGGCCGACGCGGCAACAGGTTACCTTTCTCAATCATCTGGAGGAAAAGGTCAGCTATTATCGCGCCCTGCACGATCATACTGACCTCTGGGTCAGCCTCAACGGCGGACCGGTCGGTGGTGATTCGGTCTTTCCCGTTCCACTGGAGCTACTCCCGTAGACGATGTGAGCACGGACGCTTCCACGGCCCTGCAACCCACGCGCGCGCTCATCTATCACCTGCGTGATGTGGTCAAGACCCGCGAATCCGAGGGCGTGGCTTTTCGCCTCAGGGTCCCGAGCCTGCAGATCGCCATGGGTGAGAAGATCGCGCTGATCGGCGAATCGGGCTGCGGCAAGTCGACCCTGCTGGACATGCTCGCCTTCATCCTGCAGCCGTCCACTGCGGGCGCCTTCCGCTTTCGGCCCGAGTGCGACGGGGAATCGCTGGATGTACAGGCCTACTGGAAAGACGGCAAGCTCAACGAGCTGGGCGATCTGCGCAAGCGGCATATCGGCTACGTGATGCAGACCGGCGGTCTGCTGCCCTACCTGACGGTCCACGACAACATGAATCTGTGCCGCAGTGTGCTCGGGCTGCGCCCGGACGGGACGGTCGAACACCTGGCCGAGGAACTCGGCATCACCTCCCATCTGAGCAAGCTGCCGGATGCGCTGTCGACGGGCGAACGCCAGCGGGTCGCTATCGGCCGCGCCCTCGCCCACCGGCCTTCTATCGTCATCGCCGACGAGCCCACCGCCTCGCTGGATCCCTATGCGGCAGAGAAGGTGATGTCGCTGTTTCTCGGTCTGGCGGAGGAGCTCAACATCACGGTGATTCTGGCCAGCCACGCCTGGCGCCACATCAAGGAGCTCGGTCTGCGCCGGCTCACCCATCGCACCCTCGCTTACGCCAGTAAGAGACTGACCGAGACCGTGGTGAGCGGCTGAGTCATGGGCGGACCCCGGAGCAAGGTTTTTGGTTTGGCGAGCCGCGACTACCTCCACGAGTGGCAGATGTCGGGCTGCTTCGTACTCGCGCTGGCAGCGGTGCTGGGGCCCATGCTGGTGCTGTTCGGGCTCAAATTCGGGATCGTCGGCGCCATGGTGGATCAGCTGATCGAGGATCCGCGCAACTGCGAGGTTCGCCCCGTCGGCAGTGGCCGCTACGACCGCGCCTGGCTGGAGAGCGTACGCGCGCGACCGGAGGTGGCCTTCCTGGTGCCGCGTACCCGCAGCATCGCCGCAACCATTGAGCTCAGCAGTCCGCAGGCATCACGCATCGTGCCGGTGGAGCTGATTGCCTCGGACCGCGGCGATCCACTGCTCCCGCCGAACGGCCCGCTGCCGGAGGGCACCACCCGGGTGGTGCTGTCCCAGAGCGCGGCCGAGAAACTGGATGTCGCGGCCGGCGACACGCTCGACGGCAGTCTCGCGCGGCGTTTTCGCGGTCACCAGGAACGCGTGCACCTGCCCTTGACCGTCGCGGCGATCGCGCCGGCTCGGGCGTTCTCGCGAGACGGCGCCTTCGTCTCGGTGATGCTGCTCGAGGCGCTGGAGGATTTCCGGGACGGGCGGGCGGTGCCCCTGCTCGGCTGGGAAGGCGAGCCTGTGGATGCCAATCGCACCTACCCGGGCTTCCGGCTCTATGCGCGTTCCATCTATGACGTGGCAGGCCTGCGCGACGCCTTCGCAAGGCTGAACGTGGACGTGCACACCCGTACCGCCGAAATCGAGCTGGTGCAACGCATGGACCGGAATCTGACGGCCATCTACTGGGCGATCGCCGTGATCGGTCTGGTGGGATTCTCGCTCTCGCTGGGAGCGAGTCTGTGGGCGAACGTCGACCGCAAGCGCAGGGAACTGTCGGTGTTGCGCCTGGTAGGATTCCGCACCGCCGACATCGTCTGGTTTCCCATGGTGCAGGCGCTGTTCACCGCCGTGCTGGGGTGGGCGCTGGCCGTGGCGATCTACCAGGCCACGGCCTGGGTCATCAATGACATGATGGCGGCTCAGCTGGAAACGGGACAACAGGTCTGCCGGCTGCTGCCCTGGCACTACGCGATAGCCCTGGCACTGACCTGTGGTGCCGCCGTGCTCGCGGCCGGCCTCGCCGGCCTGCGTTCGGCGCGCGTCGAGCCCTCCGAGGGCCTGCGCGACCTGTGACACCGGGCGCTGACGAGCGACTGTTCGCGGGAGGCAGACCGACTTCACGGAACCACTTGATCTGTTCTCTATCCTGAGTGTAAGCCGAATAAACGCCCTTTTAATCACTCGTCAACGGATCATCCGCGGGTAACGAAGGGACCGAGGTGTCCCTTCCCTGCAAATGGGCGAGGATCTTTTCAATGACCGCCGGCGCTTCGATGCAGGCGAGAGCCTGCCCCGCGAGCGTAGCGAGTGCTTTGGGCATGATCCTCACTGCCCCGCCGCATTTGCGACAGGTCTCGATGTCGATATCGCCTAAAGCGCCTACTCTTGGTGAACACCCGCTTGAGACGTTGCGCCTTTATGCCCTTTGGGTGCAGCTCATCGATGCCCGTCGCTCGGCGGGAGTTTGCTCTTGGCCCTCGTCGGTAGCTTTGGGTTTGTTCCCCCTCCCCCGTCTGGCCGGTGTCACAACGAAAAACCTCGGCTGGCGCCCCTGTCGCCCAAACACGCCCTTTTAAAGGATTGAATGGCGTCAACCCAGCTCAGGTATCTGAATCAACGCTGCGCCAGTCCGTCAATCAGGGCATTCAAGGTGGCACTCGGTCGCATGACCTTGGACGTCTTGACCTTATCCGGGCGATAGTAACCGCCCAGATCGATGGGCTTGCCCTGAACCCTGTTGAGCTCTTCCAGGATCTTCGCTTCGTTGTCGGTGAGCTGTTGGACCACCGGGGTGAAAATCGCCTTGAGCTCGGCATCGTCGTTCTGCTCGGCCAGGGCCTGTGCCCAGTACATCGCCAGATAAAAGTGGCTGCCGCGCGTATCCAGTTCGCCGACCTTACGTGAGGGTGATTTGTTATTGTTCAGGTACAGGCTGTTGGCCTTGTCCAGGGCGGTGGCGATGACTTTTCCCTTCGCGTTGTTGTTTTTACGCGCGTAGTCCTCCAGCGAGACCGCCAGCGCCAGAAACTCCCCGAGTGAATCCCAGCGCAGATGGTTTTCCGCCAGCAACTGCTGTACGTGCTTGGGCGCGGAACCGCCGGCGCCGGTTTCGTAAAGGCCGCCACCGGCTAGCAGCGGCACGATCGAGAGCATCTTGGCGCTCGTACCCAGTTCTAAGATCGGAAACAGGTCAGTCAGGTAATCACGCAGGACGTTACCGGTCACGGAGATGGTATCCTCGCCGGCCTTCATTCTCTCCAGGGTATAGCGCGCTGCCTCCACCGGGGACATGATCTTGATTTCGAGCCCGCTGCTGTCGTGGTCTTTGAGGTAGGTTTCCACCTTGGCAATCAGATTGGCATCGTGTGCGCGGTTCTTGTCCAGCCAGAACACCGCCGGCTGGCCGGTCAGGCGGGCGCGGGTGACCGCGAGTTTGACCCAGTCGCGGATCGGCAGGTCCCTGGTTTGGCACATGCGCCAGATATCACCTTCCTCGACGCGATGCGCCAGCAACACATTGCCGGCGACATCGGTCACACGCACCGTGCCGCTGGCCGGGATCTCGAAGGTCTTATCGTGCGAGCCGTATTCTTCGGCTTTCTGCGCCATCAGCCCGACGTTGCTCACACTGCCCATCGTAGTGACATCGAAGGCGCCGTGCTGCTTGCAGAAATCGATCACGGCCTGGTAAACACCGGCATAATTACGGTCCGGTATCATTGCCTTGGTGTCGTGCAATTGGCCGTCCGGCCCCCACATCTTGCCGGACGAACGAATTGCCGCCGGCATCGATGCATCGACAATCACATCGCTGGGCACGTGCAGGTTGGTAATTCCCTTGTCCGAATTCACCATCGCGAGCTTCGGGCGAGTCTCATACACCGTCTGGATATCCGCCTCGATCACCTGGCGTTGATCATCCGGCAGACTTGCGATCTTGGCATACACGTCGCCCAAGCCATTGCGCGGGTCCACGCCAAGCTGCTTGAAGATATCGGCGTATTTTTCGAAGACCTCCTTGTAGTACACACTCACGGCATGCCCGAAGATGATCGGGTCGGATACCTTCATCATGGTGGCCTTCATGTGCAGCGACAGCAGCACGCCTTGGGTGCCGGCATCCTGCGCCGCCTCTTCAAAGAACGCACGCAGCTTCTGAACGCTCATCACCGAGGCGTCGATCACCTCGCCCTCGAGCACGGGCGTCTTCTCCTTCAGCACGATGGTCTCGCCGTCATCACCTACCAGCTCGATCTTCACATCGCCGGCGGACTCAATGACCGTGGACTTCTCGCTGGAGTGGAAATCCCCGTCGGGCATGGACGCCACATGCGATCTGGAGTCAGCCGACCAGGCACCCATGGCGTGCGGGTGCTTCTTCGCATATTCCTTGACCGGACCCGCCACGCGACGATCCGAGTTGCCCTCACGCAAGACCGGGTTGACCGCACTACCCAGGATCTTCGCGTAACGCGACTTAATTGTTTTCTCGGCCTCGTCGGTCGGCTCTGCCGGATAGTCCGGCAGGTCGTAGCCCCGTGCCTGCAACTCCTTGATCGCCGCCGTTAACTGCGGGATGGACGCACTGATATTGGGCAGCTTGATAATGTTCGCCTCGGGCGTCTTGGCCAGCGCCCCAAGCTCCGCCAGGGCATCGCCCAGTTTTTGTTCTTCCGTAAGATTATCCGGGAAATTGGCAATAATCCGGCCAGACAGCGAAATATCCCGCGTTTCTACCTCAATGCCAGCCGTCTTGGTAAAGGCCTGCACAATGGGGAGGAAGGAATGAGTCGCCAGCGCCGGGGCTTCGTCAGTCTCGGTATAGATAATCTTGGAATCAGGCATCGTGAGTTTCCCTGGGAATCAGGCTTCGACAGTTTCCCTGGAACGTTTTAGGATGGGGCTAACCCATTGGCCGCGCCATTATATTTCAGATCAGGAATGGGATCACGCGCCGGTGAAATGGCAGTCTTACCCGAAATCTGATCGTTCAAGATCGTTCAAGACGGGGCGGGATCTTTCCGGTGACTCGGTGGCCGCCCGGCAACGGCCCATCGTCGACACTCTGAGCTATCAGCCGCAATGTAGGCGCGCCGCCACGCCGGCGTGCAGGGAGAACCCGGCCACCTTGCCGACCCCATCCCCCCCTCAAATCCGCCAGACCTGGTAGGGGGCCTTATCCCCTCGACATCGCCCTCGACCTCGTCGACAACAGGCACAAGGCCGTATATCGATCTCAATACCAGATCGTCTGCCGTCAGGAATCGACCTTCAATCACCGCCTTCACAAATTGATCGAGGGGCTTGTAGCGATGGTGCAAGATTTAGTGCAGTAGCAACGCCGGCGCCATGTATACCGTCTGTTTATATCTGATTAGATAGTGCCCGTGCCCGTAGAGCCCGATCTTCCGCCCGTTCCATCTCACAATCGCTCGGGAACGATCTCGCGTGTAAGAC
>WOR8_10002785_pt1 | contig 17160 bp, 14 predicted proteins | sample DeeMarSeWOR38_10_FD_19890 | JGI IMG/M metagenome (IMG submission 19890)
ATTACTTTTTAATCCTGTCAGTTCACAAAGTTTTACCATATCTTTGACAACTTGATCCAGATCGGTGTTATGTTTGAAACCAGATTCGACTTTAGGCAGATACTTATTATAGTCAACTCCGTTATTCTGTAAATCTTCGATCATTGTTGGTTGAAAAGCAGGTGGGGTAACTTCGAATAATGCGACGACGAGATCCATTTCCGCAACATCTTTTCCGTTACGATCTTCACACTTCTTTTCTGCAGCTTCGAAAAGTGCCGGTTTTACCGCCGGTCTTACCATTTCAGGGACGCTTAAAACCATGCTTTCATATAGTTTCTTAACTTCTGGTTGCCATTCCATTTTTTAATACCTTACTTTATTTTTTTATTATATTTGATTTAGTTATTAATTGAGTTTGTAATAGTTGGAACACGTGATGTAATAAATTATATACAGCATCTCCTTCCCTATCGCAAGGAGTTATATTATCAATATAAAGAGTATTATAATTATACGGGAAGATTAGATAGTTTTTAAGGAGCAGAAAATTAATAATTGGATATTTAAGACCATAATAGGATTCAAATAGTACAATATAGTGTAATCCTAAGGATTTTTTTTTCTTTCTTATCACCCGAAGGAATTCTTTTTGTTTTCGGTTATAGAATAGAGATTTATTTGAGAATTGTTTTTCTTGAATTAAATCTTTATTTCCTATTTCTTCAATATTTCTATTATACAATTCATTATAGTCGGATAATGGATTATTAAATGGTTTATAATTAATATAACAACCATTTATTTGAATAAACTCGAATTTTTCTCCATTTGGTATAATTAAAGCCTGTTTCAATTCGTTTAATCTGACTAGATCTCCATGGTAACATACTTTTTTAATATAATGATATATAGCTGTATCGATTAGGAAAATCAAGTTAGTAAAGATGATGATATCTGTAAGATGCCCCAAATTTAATCTGAAGACGCCCCACTCTTCCGGGATAAAGCTTAGAACATTATAATCCGGAATATTAGGAATGAATATAGATTTTCCTGAAAGGAAATACGAGTCAAATATGGATATCAAACTGTTTGTATTAGTAATCAGCATGCAACTAATGTAATTGCCTATTGCAATTGAAAAAAAGAAAGCTAGAGGGAATATCTTTAAAAACGTATGCACGTGTTTTTTAGCCATGATTAAAAGCCTCTTTAATACCTCTATGGATTTCTTTCTTATAATTTAGGGCAAAATTGTGTCTATTGTGTCTATTTAAACTCGTTAAACAAATTATTAGTAATCTAATTTAATCTCATTTATAAACATCGGGATACCGCAATAAAAGGTACAATATTAAAATTGATTTTTTCGTGATAGGTTAGTAATCAAAAATAGTAATTCCCACGACGCTTTTATGTGCTTTAATTCCAAGAAGATCCAGGAGAGTGGGTACCATGTCCGTAGTTTTACAATATGGGATTTCCATGGAGGGAATATTTGAAGAACCACCTATTATAAATGGGACGGTCATTGATTTTTTCAAACAAATGTCGTGAGAATAAGGAGTATTCGGCATCGTTTTACCGTGTTCGTATCCAAATCCATACTCTCCGAGGGTTGAGATCATCACATCACAGGAACGAGGATTTTTAAAGTACCGAGGGACCTGATCTACTACTATCGGGAAATCAATATTGTTAGTTCCCTTGAGCCATTCATCGATAGAATGGAACTTATTATCTAAAAGAATGGCAGAAATCTCATTATTTTCATAACTATATATATCTTTATCGTCAAATGTATATTTAGTTCGTTGTTCTTTACCATGTCCCTGATATTCTATCGTTCCATTATATAGTTTCCCACCTTCTCGATATTTAATATATATGATACCTTTATCCGGAGTGTTTGAATCGTCTCTATAATACATCAGTTTTACTCCAGGGATATTCCATAACATTTCAAATACATTTAAGTTGTTCTTGGGAGTAGAACTTGTTGTAAAATTACTCAATTCATCAAAATCCGGATGATGAAACCAAGTTTTACCCCTGAAATTTAAAAATCCTACTGAACCAATAATTGCATCAAAATCACCTGTTCCACTTTTAGGGTTATATTGAATTAATCCATGCTCATTGAAGAAAGGCTCAAGATCATGCATTTTTTCTGCTTTATAATTCCCGTGATCCGATATAATGCCTATTGCTGTGGAATCATAATAACCCAGCTCCTTCAGTGTATTGATTAAGGAACCAATATATTGATCGCATCGAATAATCTCCGCTAAGTATTCAGGATGCGAAAAACCCACATCATGCATGAGTTCATCAGTCTTAGGGACATAAGCGACAGTTATTTTTGGAGCTTCATTATTAGAAAAAAAATCAATTGGTTTTTTGAATGCCTCCTCTACTCTTTTAAAAACAAAGGCAGAAGTGAATTCTTTAGGAGGGATAAACTCCGAGCCTCGATAAATTAAATTCATTGAACTCAAGAAATTTCCTTCTCCTCCTTGTTCAAAAATGGTTTGGACGGTTTTACCGATATCTTTGTTTATAGTTCTGAGATAACGACCAGAACCGTAATTATGGATAGTAGGAAATTTTTTTCCTATACTAGGAGGATCGTCTCTAGCTACCCAATGATACATCGGGACCCCGCTTCCGTCTATTTTATAATAACCTGAGTATGCTCCTAATACGATATTACTGTAAGAAGGGTATGTTATACTAGGGAATGAAGTGATACAATTGTTGCATATAATACCGTTTTCGGATAATTTTGGATATGAGGAAGCTTTCCTTGTGATAGCAACTCAAATAAATGCGCCCCTCTCACGTCATCCATTATTATGAGAATGACATTATTAACTGATGATTTTTTCATGAAATTTCCCATTTAGTTTTGTTTTTAAGGAGATTAATAGGTTCTTTTCATCAAATATTAATACCTAAGGAATCTTAATAAATAAAAAAATGGATTATATAAGATAACTATTCTCCAAAAAGGATAATAAATAATTTTTATTCAAAAAGCGTAAAAAAAGATTCTCAATCATCATGTTCGAAGTAAATAAACCTACAATATACTTCAAATCATCTGAAAAGATGGAGGAAGTAGCAGATAAGTCAATTCAATTAATCGTGACATCTCCTCCTTATGGTAAAATTAAAGATTATGGAAAAGACGAGCAAATCGGGTTTTTTGATTCATTTGAACAATATTTCCGAAGATTAAATGCTGTTTGGAAGGAGTGCTACCGGATTTTAGAACCGCAATGTAGGTTAGTTATCAATGTGGGTGATCAGTACCTTCGGGCTGCTGATCACGAGCGATACAGAATTATATCGATTTCAAGTAAGATCGTTGAAGATTGCGTTGATGTAGGTTTTGATTTTCTTGGTGATATTATCTGGCAGAAAGTGAGCACAACAAATACCACGGGAGGATGCTCTTTGATGGGATCGATATATTATCCGAGGAATGGGCTATTAACATATGATTATGAGCATGTATTGATATTTAAAAAATATGAGGGAAAAGGAAAGCAAGTTGATCTTAAAAGAAAAGAGTTATCCAAAATATCTTTAAGTGAATGGAAAAAATGGTTTATCGGACATTGGAGGTTTCCAGGAATCATGCAGAAAGAACATTTAGCAATGTTTCCTGAAGAATTACCGTACCGAATAATCCGCATGTTTTCCCATATCGGTGATACGATCCTAGACCCCTTTGTAGGGAGTGGGACAACCTTGAAAGTAGCAAAAGCTCTCTTTCGTAAATCTATTGGATATGAGTTGAATCAGGAGTATGAGAAAATCATTCAAGCAAAGATCTCGGATAGTAAACCGGGATACTTTCAGGATTATCAATATCTCTTATACAGGTTATATGAAAAATCCCTTTTAGGAAACTTTTCTTTGGATTACAGTAAACAAAAACAAAAGGGAATTTTAGTAATCCGTAATCTTAAAGATGAGGAAATTATTCTTGATTATTTACTTCTGGACAAATTTAATACTGATCCTGTCAATTTCACACGAGAATTAAAGAATAAGATGAAAGAAAATACCGTTTTGAATTACTTAAAAAGCAAGAAAAACTGGGAATCCTTTCTTAATTATGTAATTGTAGTAAACTCGGAACCTGATGAACACTTTGAGTATGTGAAAAAAAATTTAGAAAAAATCGATCAATTGGAAAAAGATAAGCGAGTTACACTAATTGACTTCAATGATATCGTATCTGACCAATACAACATCCTTGATTTATTTCCCTGAATCCTTCCTCTCGCTAAGGCTTCATCAGATAACTTTCCGTTAGGCTTTTTTATCCGAATCATTAATTAGGATTCAAGTTTAATCACAATCAATCGCTTCTTGATTGTTAATTTTAAGAAATGCCTCCTCCTGGGCGTTTCTATCTTCCGATTTCACGGATCTGTTTACTTGACCCAAGTATTTGATTGCATTATTTTTGCCTTCATTTATATTTTCAATCAACTCGTTGAGATCAGATCCACCAGAGATCACGAGTACTGTTTGGAAGGTTTGGTCCGGCTCTAATGTCTTGAACTCAATTTGTAGGGCTGAAAGAATCTCTCCCGGTCCGTCATGCAAGGTGTTAGCCAAGTTTAATTTTTTATGATTTATTTTGAAATCTTTTGTCAAGCACGTTTCATAATTGGTTGATTTAGAGATCGGAGAAAATCCTGCATATAACCCTGTTTCATCATATTGATAAATAATGTCATTAATTTCATCATATCCTGATAAATCATTATTATAACCGTCCAATCCGTTAATATCAAAGTCAAATACAAAGTACATTGAAAAATCTATCAGATCATATTCAGAGATATTTGTCAATGTAAAGAACGTATTAATATAAGGTACTTTTGGACGGTTAAAGACGTCTACGTATAATCTAATGTGAGACTTTTCTTTTTTTAGTTTAAAAGGGGTGATTTTCTCTTCCTTTATCAATTTATCAAGATATTCTTTAACGTCGAAATCCAATGTAATCCTATCAATGATGGATCCAGTTCGGCTGTTCACCATTTTATATATAGGCGTCGGTTCAATGTTTTTAAGAATGACGGGGATGGGCTCGATATCCTTCCTCTTTATCTTGAATGAAAACCAAGGTCCCGCATATTCCTGTTCAGTCAGAAACAAAATGTATTTTTCCTTATAAGTTAGCTCCTTAATCGAAAAACCCATGAGATATCCTGCGGTATTTCAAGTAGCGAAAATGTCGTTGAATGAAACCTTTAATACTATTTTTTCCTTACCTCCTTCTTATTTATTTGATTCAAACTTTTTCAATATATCTATATGCTGAATACAGGAACGCCTCGTTAACGTTTTCACCCGTTTTAGCACTTGTTAATATGTAATGAAAATTGAGGAGTTTTGCTGCATCTTTAATTTCTTGTTCACTAATCACTATTTCCATGCTTAAATCCGACTTGTTTGCTACGATTACTACAGGTATGTTATCTCCAATTGACTTTTTAATATCATCATACCATTTTTTTATGCTTTTTATGTTATCAGAACGCGTTCTATCAATAACTATGAAAGCAGCATTAGCTCCTTCATAAAATTTCTGACGATATGGAGCCATCTGTGAGATTTGTCCTCCAATATCCCATAAAACAAATTTCAAGGAAGTGTCTTCCCCCAAATGAACCACTCGTTTCGATATCTCTACTCCAATAGTAGAGATATAACTTTCGATAAAATCATTCTCAACAAATCTCTTTATTAAGGATGTTTTACCGACTTTAAAATCCCCAGTGAGGATTAATTTTGCTGTAAATTGACCTTTAGGTAATTTCCCTTCTCTTCTCTTTGACAACACGCGGATAATTTCAGGGATTTGAGTTGATAAAGTATCATAACCCTCCAAGATGAGTTCGATCTTCCCTGCGATATGTTCGGAATATACCTTTAACTCCATGTCGTTAGTAGCAGGATCCGCAATGGTTGTCAATATAGAATGAGATCCGCGAGAACAGTATGCAAATTTCTTGTTTTCCATTGATGTGATATTGAAGAAATAATCCTGAGAACCGAATTCGTTTTTAATTCTGTCAATATATATATCTAAAAATGCAGAGAGTGCTCCAATCACAGAAGTAGATTCCGTATCTCCCGTCTCTTTACTTTCGGATGCTATAATAAATCCATCTCGATCACAGATCGCCACCGCTATTATTCCATCGATTTCAAACATGTAATTTTTTAGAATTGATATTAACATGTCAAGATTCGGGAGTTTTTCCAACGGAATACACTCTTTATGATGATTTGCTTAACAATATAATTATATCAAATAATATAAAGGTAGTTCTTTAAAAACATTATAACTCTTTCGCTAGTATTATTTCATGAGTATCCTCATGACACAACTTTTTTTATCTTTGAATTGGTTTATTTGATTCATCATGGAAAGAACCGATATCATCCACGAAGAAAATATCGCTAAAATTTTAAATCGAGTAGTGTCATTATGTAAGGAAAATGGATTGCGGGATCTTGCCGAAAAGGGTGAAAAAGTTCTCAAAAATTATTCAAAATCAAAAGAGTTAAGATAGCTTCTTCGGCAATATTCTTAAATTATCACCATAACACACTCTTATATAATTCCTTAGTGTGACTTCATTATTATGACCGAAATTTCTCCTTTAAGGACACAGGTCCCCCAAGAAAATCAGATAGAAGAAATTCTAAAAAGAGCCGTGTCTTTATTTAAACGATCGGGTCTGACTGAATTAGCCGAAAAATGGGATCGCATCCTTAAAACTTACACATCAAAAAAGCACCTGAAATAACCTAAATTTTTTTGATTGAGCTCCTGATCAGGAGTTCTTCAAATTAATTTCAATGAACCAGAAAAAAGTTCAGTCGGATTTCAGGGAGTGCTTACTTACATTAATCAATAATGTATTAATTAAATAATCCCTTTGGTAGATGGGATTCTTTCTGAGACTACTTTTATTGCATCTTTTATAGATTTCGCTAAAGCTTTAAAGGCAGCTTCAACTTTATGATGTTGATCCTCACCGTATAACACGTGGAGGTGTAAGTTCATTTTAGCATTTTCTGCAAAGGAATTGATAAAATGATGGATATCTTCGATGGCTACATCTTCGATCCCACAATCTGTTAACTTTAGATCAATAGTTAAGCTCTTCCGTCCTGAGAAATCAAGAGCGCATCTGGCTAAGCTTTCGTCCATGGGAATATAAGCGAATCCATATCGGTTAATGCCCCTTTTATCACCCAAAGCTTCTAAAAATGCTTGTCCTAATACTATCCCGATATCTTCGATTACGTGATGGGTTAAATCACCCTCTGCTTTTACCATTAGGTCAATCTCCGAGTGACGTGTAAGGATTTTCAGCATGTGGTCCATAAACTTAAATCCTGAGTTTATCTCAAAAACCCCTGTTCCGTCAAGGTTCAAATCTACTCGTACATTGGTTTCTGCTGTTTTCCTATTTAATGATACTTTTCGTTCGCTCATGATTTCAATCAATCTCGTAATTTAAGCTAAAGAATTCAAGTGGCATTAAAAATATAACTTTTATCAGCATCTTTAATTTCATACAAATCAAAAACTAAGCCATCAATTTTGGTTTGAAGCTTTTGAAAATCTTCGGTATCTTCTTCTTCTAAACTCAATACAGCTTTGACTGAACTCTCGATTTTTGACGCTAATGCTTTTTCTTTTTTCTTTAGAGGTATTTTTATAGGCAATCTTCTCAATCTTTCTATTAAAATTCGAGGGAAAAGTTCTTTATAGGATCCAAACGATTTTCTGAAGTAATAGGCAAGCAATTTAGAATTTAAAAGTCCAAGAAGGTAAAAATGATTGAATTCCGATACGTTTGATTCTATTATCCTAAGGTTGTAAATCGATTGTGAAGTCAAAGATTCTTTGTCAAAGGAAGCACAGATCATTCCATCCTGAGTGAGCTGTCTTATTATTATACGGTCCTTATATTCATGGAGAGTTTTATAATTAATCCCCTTCTTAGTAATATCAATGTATTTCACCTCCTTTACCTTATATCTTTGTAATGCTGAAATAAATCTTCTGAAATTAACCGTGGGGCTTCCCTGAATACTTTCGTGTATGATTTTTTGGATTTGACTCTTTCTTACTTTCTCTTTACATGCCCTGCAAATCATGCTTTTCCGCGGTAATGGATGATATTTTCCACAATTATCACAATAAAATATCATCCCTTCTTTACCTAACTCGACACCTCTAAAAATACTAATTCTAAATTCTGGTTTAAGGGAAATGTCCTCTAATGTGGGCTGGGAGTTCTCCAGAAATTCCATAATTTCGATATCTTTACTGTTTATATTGATTAAAAATTGATAATTCCATCTTTCAATTAGATCTTGTTTTAGCATAATTGCTTTTTCTGAATTGGATTGTGTAATCTTCATGATATTTGATTTTCGTTCATTGAGTTCATCTTCTTTTTGAAGTAATATTATAACATTTGAAACAACGGGATCCTCGAATTGAGGACCTATTTGCACAATTTCGAGTATTTTAGCGTTATTATAAATATAACGTCTTATTACATCCCGGTTTGAAAGAGCTAGTAGTGAATCCGGAATAATATATCCTAAAAAACCCGCTTGTTTGAGAATTTTAATTCCTATTTCAATGAAAAGTTGATAAAGATCATATTGTCCCTTAATTGATTCAAGAGTACTGTTTTCTATTATTTTTCTTTGGTTTTCGGGTATATCTCTTATAAATACATAAGGAGGATTCCCGACAACATAATCAAAAAGCTCAGGAGGAATGAATTCTATTGCATTTTGGTTAAGGATTTTAAATAATGGAAAGACAAAATTTGACTTTTTATTCCTAATTATTTCTAAGAGGGGAAAGAGTGCATACTGAATATTAATCTGACATAAAACGCAGGCAATTGGATTGATATCCAGGCCACATATATTGTTTCTGATACTTTCAACAATCGCTTCAGCCTCAATAAAAGATATTATTTCTAAATTGAATGATGAGACGATTCTTTTTATTGCCTCAATCAAAAAACTTCCGGATCCACAGCTAATATCAATTAATTTTTTATTTCGAATTTCTTTCATTGGTATATACCCGATTCCATCTAGTATATAATCAACTACCTTTTTAGGCGTGTAGAATTCACCGCCTGTTTTTCGAGTCGTCTCATCTAGCCCTTTCTCATAGAAAAACCCTATAAGATCGTGATTTTGTTTGCTTGATTCTGATTTCTTGCGCCTTCTGATCTTTTCTCCCTCGTTTTCGAGTTTTTCCAGTATCTCATTAATAGACGCTACGGTTCCAGAATGATCTAAATCGGGCAGATAATTATCTAATAATTTATCAACAATTTTCTCTTTCTTTAGATATTCAATAAAATCTAACATTTAGGGAATCATTAACCGATGATAGCGTATCATTCTTTCCTTATAGGTTTTAATAATCTGTACAAATTTTAATAACATTTGAATTATAATGAGAATTATGGAAATTACGAAACGAGAAATAAAAACCTTAGAAGAACGCACTTTTCCAAGTGAAATTTGCTTTAAACCTATCGGAATAATGCACTCACCATTTAAATCCCTAAAAGGAGTTCCGATACAACCAAGTGTCTCCGAAGATAAGGGTTTGATTGAAATTTTTCCCCAATATAAATTAGCTTTGAAGGATTTAGATAAATTCGGGTTCATTATTTGTATCTTTCATTTTGATATGGTTAAATTACCAATCCCGTTACAATCTAAACCATTTTTGGATGACGAAGAACACGGAGTGTTTGCAATTCGAACTCCTTTCCGACCTAATCCAATCGGATTTTCAATTCTTAAATTAACTCAAATTATTGAGCACGAGTTGCACGTCGAAAATGTGGATATTTTAGATAATACCCCGATTCTTGATATTAAACCATACGTTCCACATTTCGACGTGAGAGAAACCGAGAAAATTGGCTGGTTACAAGGCAAGATCAAAAAGAAATTAAGTTAATCTTTTTAAATCATCCTTCGATTTATTTATCAATTTTTTTTGTGTGTCCAAAAGAAGATTTAAATTTACGAGAATTATTATATGAATTGTTTAGTGAATTGTAATTCCATCTACATTTTTGAATTCCAAGAGTAATGTTGGCTTTTCTAAATATAACAATTTTAGTTTCAATACTGGTGTTCGGATTTATTTATATTCTAATCCACAGAAACCGCTATAAAACAGATCTAAATTTTCTCTTATTAATTCTCATGTATTTCATTAGTATTCTGATATCTTTCACCCTTTTCAATCTTTCAACTTATACTATTTTTAACACGCCTGTTGCTTTATTTATTTGGAAGATTTCTCTAATTACGAATATTAGCTCTATTGGTTTACTATCTTCGATTCACATTATCGAATTACATAAAGAAAGCAAGTATAAATTCATCCCTGTTATTATTTACGTATTTTTTGGAGGAGTTATTTTTAGTCTTATTTTTATTCCACAGTCGTTTTTCATCGCGGTAATCGGTTCCGATTTGAATTATCATTTCTTAAATATGCCTTTATTGATATCAATACTAATATTCAATTTTTCCATAATCATAACAACTTGGTTATCTCAGGCTAAAGGAATTAAAAATTTTAATGATAGAAGAATTGGAATGTTCTTTAACGTATTTATCATGTTTTATACCTTGATTATTCTCATTTACTCTCTTTATCTATTATTTCCCGGTTATATATTAAAAATATTTTATGTTCTTTTATTCTTCGTCGTGGTTACTTATACTTTATTCGTGATTATACGCAATCCCGGACTCTTTTCAGTATTTACGAACTCAATCTATGAATTCATTATCTTTCATAAATCGGGAATCCTTCTCTACTCTTACAATTTTCAAACCGAAGAAGAGGTGGATGATAGTCTGCTTAAGGGGAGTATTCTAATCGGAATCAACCACATCCTCTCGAATTTTTCCAACATGAAAAATCAACTGACTCATATTAGAATGGAGGAACGAGGTATAGTTTTTAATTTTGATAATTCTCTCGGGTACGCGATCTTATTGATCGCCAAACACAGAAATAAGATATTAGAAACCGCTGTAGAGAATTTTATGGAACAGTTCTCAAAAAAAAATATAGCGCAACTATCAAATTTATCGGGATTGATTGACACCTCAAGTTTTAAAGATACAAAGAAGCTAATTTCAAAATTTTTTAGTTCCTATTTTGTAAATAATGTATAAAAAAAAGGTTCAATATTAAAAAATCAAAAAAAAAAAGATGTAAATAAACTCAGATGTCCGTTGTATCCGTATCCCTGTTAATTGGATACTTAATAATAGGAATCACTTGTCTATTCACCGTTTATTATATAATTCGAAACAGGAAGAAATATGGAATAAAACTTATCCCGATATTGAATGCCGTATTTGCAGTTAATGTGGGATTAATATCTTCGACATTTTATATTTTTTCCGTGGTCTTTTTTATCTCTCCTGAAGTAAATACAGCGTTATGGAAACTTTCTATTATTTCGGGAATTGGTTCACTTTTCATTATTTCAATACTCTATTCTTTTTTTCTTCAATATGGTAAAATCCCAATTCTTCCTTTCCTTTTTTTTATCTTACTTGGTGGTTTACTCATCGGAATTTTGTTCAGAACAGATTCGATCCTCATTGAAACTGAGATCTCGGGAACTCCACTAATTTTTATATCAGATCCTACATCCATCAATTACATTTTTAGTCCTTTAACAAGTTCCGTTTTAATAACCTTTCAAGTATCCACTATGGTATATTTCTTCTATATTGCATATATTGTTTACCTCAAAACAAAAAAAAAGAAGGAAACTCTCCCATTAATAATTAATATGATTCTCCTTTTCATCCCCATTTTTATATATCTTATGTACATTCTCACTGCTCAAACCCTATACAGAGAACTTTACATAATTCTCATTTGGATAAGTACCTTCAGCTTGTGTGTCATGCTAATAAAAAAACCCGAAATGTTCTATATTTTACCTAATAGAATCTATGCTATCAATATCTACCATAAATCAGGGATACTCTTATACTCATACAATGTTGAGGGATCCTCTTCTATAAAAAATGAACCAGCAATATGGGGTAATATCCTCATCGGTTTAAACCATATTTTGAGTGAATTTATTGATAAAACAGATAAGATAGATGTCTTACAAACTAGGAATTCAGATATTATCGTTCATTACGATGAAGAATTGTCATATGCTATCGTAATTATTACCAATCGGAAAAACGTGATTGTAGAAAGGCTGCTCAATAGCTTTTCCGAAGAATTTAAAAACCAATATAGAGATGAGCTCGTGCAGATTCTCGATCTAAACAGGATCATTGACGTCGCAGAGTTTAATGACGCTAAAACACTGATCGAAAGAAATTTTAGGTTATATCTCTGAACTTATTGCAATTGATTATAGGATTTTCGTGTCCTATTTTTACCGGGAGATAAATTACTTATCTGCCATTATCTAAACATTTTTTAAGCCTCTTGACCATAATTAGCATACACTATTGTATTAAGTCGTTTAAACCAAGGGAGTAATTATTAGATATGGAGTTATTAGGGATTCAAGATGAGGAATGGGCACACGATTGGAAAATTATAACCGAAATATACGACACGATCGATCATTTAGAAGGATTATTCAAGGGTCTTAATGTCCCTTACTTACGAGAAATACAGCAGAAAATGCTTGTATTAAACCTGCAAAAGTATGCTTGGACATTGCAGAACTATATTATCGAGAAGTATTCACGCGCGTAGTATTAAAATCCTGTTCCAACAGATGTTTATTCTTAAATGATCAAGATCTAGTTCAAAAACTATCCCTTTCTACACTGAATTTAATAAAGGATAGATCACTTATCTTGCTAAGATCTTCTTTTGTAACTATACAATAAAAGATTCGAATTAAATTAAAAGAATAATAAATGATGGATAATGACAGCACAAAACATACAAGAAGCTTCACAATATAGCAAAGGTCAGAAGTGGAGTTTTGGTATGGGCTCGTTCGCCCAGTGGTTTATCAACAGTGCATTTACTATATGGGTTTTTACATACTATTTTACGGTTGTAGGTTTAAATGTAGGGTGGTACGTACTTGCCGCCGTTATCTGGACGCTCTGGAACGCCTTTAACGATCCGTTAATTGGATATCTTTCGGATCGAGCAAATACGAGATGGGGAAGAAGAAAACCATTTATTATGTTAGGTACAATACCGATCATCATATTATATATTATTATCTGGATACCCCCATTACCTACGGCAGGTAACGAGATTTTTACCTTTCTATATCTCCTCTTAATGCTGATTTTATACGATACTTTTTATACAATGATTGCCCTTCCGTATGATAGTCTGTTTCCAGAATTATATACCAGTGTTAAAGAGAGATCTCAAGTCAATACTATTAGACAGATATTAGCAGTAGTTGGTTTAATTGCAGCAGCATTGGTACCTGGATTAGTCGTAGCAGGAGAATCAGAACCATTATCTGTACAGATGATATCGTATTTAATAAATGGTGTTATTACATCGACAATTATAGGAATTTCACTTCTAATATCGCTGAAATGGGGAGTAAAAGAACGCAAAGAATTTAAACTCGATTACCAGCAACAACCGCAATTTTTCGAGAGTTTATTATATTCTTTCAAAAGTAAGGGATTTATTCTCTATACTATTATGTTCTTCCTCTATGAATTCATAATTCTGTTGCTTGCAACCTTGATTCAGATATTTGGCAGACAAGTGTTAGGTGCAACCCCATTCCAAACCTCAGTTATTATGGGCATTATGTATATAGTGGGATTAGCTTCTGTTTTCCTGTGGAAATGGCTGGATGTTAAGGTCGGAAGTAAAGTAGGATACGCGATTGCAATTGTTGCATACTTTTTCGCTTCCCTCCCTCTCATGTTTGTAGATTCTTATTTAATCGCCGTTTTCATTGCAATTTTGATGGGTGTCGGATTTGGTGGGTTGATCTATTTTATATACTTAATTATCGCTGATGTAATTGATGAGGATGAATTAAAAACTGGAGTTAGGCGAGAAGGTGCATTTTTTGGGATTACAAATTTCTTCATGCGCCTTTCAATGATTCTCTCTATAGTTACTATAGGAATCGTTTTTGTACAAGTCGGCTGGGAAGATTATGATCCTTTAATTGACGTCACCCTTGCACTTAGATTCCTGTTTATTGTCGTACCTGGAATTGCTTTAGGTCTTTCTTTGATATGTTTGTATTTCTTTCCATACTCCAAATCGTATGTCCAGGAAATGAAAATCAAACTTGAACAGCTACATAAGGAAAAAGGAGAAAGAACTAATACTGCTTAATTATTATAGTCTCTTTTTTTTTTATATTTTATTCAATGCTTGGTTTAAATCCTTAATTAGATCATCCGGATCTTCTAAACCTACTGAAAATCTAAAATGCGTATCGGACATTTCCATTAATCGTTTTTCCCATGAAGCAAGGTCAATTCCTGTCATTACAGAGGTATATTCGATCAATGAGGTTGTATCACCTAACGAAACTCCGACCTTTATGAATTTTAAACTATCTATGAATTTGTAACTTGCTTCCATGGAGTGTAATTCGAAACCTATCATCCCTCCAAACGAACTCATTTGATTCCTAGCGATATGATGGCCGGGATGTGATTCTAAGCCCGGATATATCACACTCGCAACTTTGGGGTGGTTTTCAAGGAATTTTGCGATTTTCATGGCATTTAAACAATGCTTTTCCATCCTTATATCGAGAGTCCTGCATCCTCTAAGGATCAACCATGCATTGAACGGACTCATGACTGAACCTTGAAGTTCCAACCAAAAGTATCGAATATTTTGAAGTTCAAGTTTAGGACCTACAATTACACCTCCCATGGCATCTCCGTGCCCGTTAATATATTTTGTTAGACTTTCAATCACGAGATCCGCACCTAAATTTAATGGTTTCTGCAACGCGGGACTGGCAAAAGTGTTATCGATAATGCATTTTCCGTTTACTTCGTGTATTAGGTTCGCGCATTCTTTAATATCAATGATATCTAATGAAGGGTTTGCTGGACTTTCGAAGAATACGAATTTTGTTTGTTCATCAATCGCTTCTTCAACCGCTGATAGATCTCTCATATCCACGATTTTAGGCATTGCTCCCATTTGAGGATAAAGATTTAGAAATAATCGATACGAACCTGTATATTGATTCTTGTGGACAATAAAATTAGGAACTTCATCAGGATTTGTTTGGGGAAGAAATTTTTCCAATTTATTCGGTTTTATTCGTTTTAATCTTTGTTGCAGGACGCTTGAACACGCAAGATGTACCGCAGCCATACCCGTTGCAACAGATATTGCATCTTCTCCTTCATGTAATGTCGCTAACTTCTTATCCAAAGCGTATAGAGTTGGATTTTCGGTTCTTGAATAGAAATAATGATGCTGCAACAATTCTGTCATTGTTTCATAGACGTAGGATTTTGTAGCGTATATCGGCACCCGTAAGCTATTTGGCGTAGAAGGGTATGGGTCTTCCCCGGCTCTAATTTGTTGACTTTCGAACTTTAATTCATCCCATTTCGCTCTCAATTCCTTGTTAATCTGATCCATTGTTTTTTTCTTTTTTTCTTCCATTCTCATCACTCCATTCCTGATAATCCTTTAGTTGAATCGGAAGTTTCCATGTCTTCTGCCTTGCGAAAATCATCGTAAGAACGAGATGATATTTTTGGGAAGTATTGCTTTAATGCATTATCAATTTCAGTCGATATTCCAGGACCCTTTTGAGATGTGAGGATTTCCTCCACTTTCTCTCGGGCACGTGTGATTATATCTTTAGATCCTGCTTTTCGCCACACCCCCCTTCGGTCACGATCTGAGAGTTTAGGGACGATAAGTTCCTTTCTTGTATTTTTAGCTGTATGTCTTAACATGAGATAATTTTTATTTTCGGTCGCAACTTTTTCTATTTCACTAAGTGCAAGCGTGGTTTCATCGACTCTTATACCATCCAGCCCTCGATTGATTATATCGATAAGTTCATCATCGATGACAAGTAGCTCTAACGCTTCTGCTAATGATGATTCATAAGTACCGGCGCAGGTGATGTAGTTAATTCCAGCATTTTTCGCATAAAACAGCGTCATGAATCGTTCATACCCATTTTGAATGTCGAAACACTTTGATTCGGTTACCGCACCAGGTCCGCGAGAAGGTATATTGTAAAATCGAGCAAGTTGAGCTGCTCCTGCAGTTATCAAACCAGTCTCGATCGAACCCCATGCCACATTTCCCGTGGCAGGGTCCATGGGTGCATTCATCGTCGAATAAAAAACTGGAGCTCCAGAATTAATTAATTGAGTTAATGTAATCGAGGAGAGGACTTCCATATTAGTTTGGGTTAACAATCCTGCTAATGTAACGGGAGCAGTTGACCCAGCACTTGCAGCAGGCGCAATAATCGTAGGTTGTTTATATTTAGCAAATATAAATAATCCATTCAACATGATTTTAGTTAACATGAGAGGACTCGTGGGATTGAAGAAACCAATTAATCTGGGTTTTTTAATTAATTCTTCTTCACTACCAACGATAATTGACGTTAGATTCATCATGTCCTGAGAGGCTACCCTCCCATAACATCCCAATCCATAAGGTTTAAAACTATGTTCAGCCCAAGCTCGTATTGCATGATAATGAAGTTCCAGATAAGGGACATCGTTAGGCCATACATCTACGTGAGAACACATGATATTCTTTAGACTATCAACGATTCGAATTTGTTTGATCGTATCCGCAAGCAGAGTTTTGCGGACACCTTTCTTGTTGGTTTCATCATGTATAGTAACTGGAGTTCCGACCGTACCGTGTTTGGTACTGGAAGTATTAATTTCAAAATGAAATGATCCGTCAGGACCGTATAACTTAAAAGAATCGGGTACTTTCTTGAGCTGTTCCTGAACTAATTCCCTCGGAAATTTGATAAAAATATCCATCCCCTCTTCACAGCCATTTTCTAATAGCAATTCTCTTGCTTCTTCCGATTCAACTTTAATTCCAACTTTTTCTAG
>WOR8_10003468_pt1 | contig 17153 bp, 17 predicted proteins | sample DeeMarSeWOR38_10_FD_19890 | JGI IMG/M metagenome (IMG submission 19890)
ATATTAGTCCAAATGGGTTTTGATTTAATATGGGTTGGAATTCTTATTGCGATGAACCTTCAAACTTCATTTTTAACTCCTCCTTTTGGATTTTCAATTTTTTATTTGAAAGGTGTTGCTCCGACAGGTGTTACAACTGCACAGTTGTATAGAGGAGTTATTCCTTATGTAGTACTGCAGCTTACTGCATTAATATTGATTATTTTTTTTCCGGAAATATCTTTCTGGCTTTTAAAAATTATAGGCAGTTAATTGAAATTTCTTTCTGATATCTCATGCCAGTAACTTATATTTTTATGAAATTTTTTATACGATTCATAAATTTTTGTACTTATTACATTTGAACCGGAAATTTCCCCGATTACCTCCTCGGCATACTCTTTAAGTTTTGATAATACTTCAGCCGGATATTCCCTGAAATCTACCTTCTCCTCATTTTTTAATTTGTAAAAATATTCTGTGTTCTTCATATCAAATGCTGCTAAAATTAAATCGTTAGAAGCCTTTGCTGCTGCAGCGATGATATTTTTCAAATCATCCGGTAATTTATTGTATGCATCTTTATTCATTATCAGTTCTAACGTTGAACCCGGTTCATGCCAACCAGGGTAGTAATAATATTTTGCAATTTTATGGAAACCCATTAAATAATCATGGTAGGGTCCAATCCATTCGAGTGCATCAATCACGCCTCTTTCAAGATTTGTATACAGCTCACCGCCGGGAGATAAAATAGTTGTTGCTCCTGCTTTTGTAATGACTTTCCCACCCAGTCCGGGCATTCTGATTTTAAGACCATTTAAATCATTCACGGAATTAATCTCACGATTGTACCATCCGCCCATTTGTCCACCGGTGTTGCCGCTGGGATATGGAAGTAAATTAAAATCTGAGTAGAGTTCCTGCCACAGATTAATACCTCCACCGAAGTATAACCAGGCATTCATTTGCCTGGCCGTCATTCCAAAGGGAACGCTCGCAAAAAATTGTGCTGCGGAGGTTTTACCTGACCAGTAATAAGCTGCTGCGTGACCCATTTCAGCGGCACCAAGTGAAACCGCATCAAAAACTTCAAATGCAGGAACCAGCTCGCCGCTGCCATAAACTTGTATTTTTAATCTTCCGCCAGACATTTCATCAATCCATTCTGCAATTTTCCCAGCATATTCACCAAGTATAGGAAATTTTGGCGGCCAGGAGGTTACCATTTTCCACTCATATTTTTTTTGCGTGTTTATTGCAGCACTTTCATTTTTTATCTCATTTGAACAGCTTACAATTGTGCCTGTTCCTGCTGCTGCTGCTGCTATTGATGCAGTTTTAAGAAATTCCCGTCGTTGAAATTTTTTCATTACAATTTCCTGTTAAATTGAAAGAGTCATTGAAATAAATTTTTAACTCACGTTAGGTAATATTACTAAAAAGTAAACATTCTAACCTGTCCAGAATCTTTAAAATTCATTAAAAACAGATTCAGGACTTTCATGCAAAAGTTGGATCGTTGGAATGACAATTATATATAGTGAGTTGTTAAATAATTAGATATTATTCCGGATTAATTATTTTTAATTGTGATATAAATTACCTAAAGTGAATTTATATTGGTTTCAGTTTTGCATATTTTTGTTAGAGTTAAAGACAATTTCATCATTTATTTAAAAGCTTAATTTGAACATCGCTTCAAATACAAATAAATTTTTAACACGCACTGAAAAAACCTTTACTAGTTTTTTCGAAATGATAGCCGGACTTTTCGAATTTTCATTCAAATTTATCAAAGAAGTTTTTTTTCCTCCATATGAAGTTGATCAGGTACGCAAACACATGATTGAATTAGGAATGAAAACACTTCCCATTGTTGACGTGAGTTGGGTCCTGTAATCTGCGCATTAATTTTTGCCGGAAGAGTCAGTTCCGGAATTGGTGCAGAGCTAGGCTCAATGCGTGTTACCGAGCAAATTGATGCAATGGAAGTTTCGGGCGTAAATCCTTTTAGATATTTAGTTGTTACACGTGTTTTTGCAACTACTTTTATTCTTCCAATTCTTACGGTATATGTAATTTTCATTTCGCTTATCGGTGCATACATTGCTGTTGTTTTAGTCCAGAATATGACCTGGGATTATTATTTAGACCGTGTAATTTTTGCTGTTGAATTTGGAGATGCAATTCCCGGAATATCCAAAACTTTTGTGTTCGGATTTATAGTTGGAATTGTAGGCGCTTACAAAGGTTACACTGCAGAAAATGGAACCGAAGGTGTTGGAAAGGCTTCAACAAGTTCAGTGGTTGTTTCATCGCTTTTAATTTTAATTTTTGATATGGTTTTGGTTAAACTAACATTATGGCTCTGGCCTACAGTAAAGTGATGATAGAGATTAAAGATTTACATAAGGCTTTTAACGGAAATGTTGTTCTTGACGGTGTTTCTTTTAATGTAGAAGAAGCCGAAAATATGGTTGTGTTCGGCAGAAGCGGAACTGGCAAAAGTGTTTTGTTAAAATGTATGATAAGATTAATGGAAGCCGATTCGGGCGATGTAATAATAAACGGGCAGGATGTTTTAAAACTTAAGCTGAAAGAACTGAACGTGCTTCGAAAAGATATCGGCTTTTTATTTCAGGGCGCTGCACTTTATGATTCTATGTCCGTCAGGGAAAATCTCGAGTTTCCGCTTATTCGTAATTTCAAATTATCACAAAATGAAATAGATACCAGAATTTATAAAGTTCTGGAAGCTGTTTCATTGGAAGAGGCAATTGATAAAATGCCTTCAGAACTTTCCGGCGGAATGAGAAAAAGAATTGGATTAGCACGCTCTGTAATTACCAATCCTAAATTGATGCTTTACGATGAGCCGACTACCGGTCTCGATCCTATAACCTCAAAAGAAATAAGCAGTCTTATAATTGATCTTCAGCATGCTTTTAAAATGACATCGGTTGTAGTTACACACGATTTACTCTGCGCAAAAATTATTGCCGATCGGGCAATAGTACTAAGCGATGGCAAAATTGTAGCCGAAGGGAATATTGAAAATCTAGTAACATCCGAAGATCCATTACTTAAAAACTTTTTTAGTGATGAAATAATTGAAGAAAATAATGGGAGAGTTCAATGAAAGGTACATTAGCTGGCGCAAGATTAGGAATTTTTATATTCATTGGAAGCACACTTCTCGTTATCGGAATTTTTATGCTTGGCAATAAAGAAGCGTTATTTAAACCAACATTTAACGTGCGTGCTTACTTTCACAACATAGAAGGATTAAGAAATGGTGCGCCCGTAAGGCTTAGTGGAATTGATGTAGGCGCTGTAAATAACATACAGGTTGTAGGCGATACGATAAGCCGTATTGAGGTTTCAATGAGATTGTTGACAGAGATTGAACATTTTATTAGGGTGGATACGCAAGCTGAAATTCAAACTGAAGGTTTAGTCGGGAATAAATTTGTTTCATTAAAAATAAGCGACAGCAGGGGAGAACTTGTGGAAGACGGTGGTGTAATTTTAGCTAAGGATCCCGTTAGCTTTGCAGATATTATTGATGAAACACAGGGAATAATGGCTTATACCAAAGAAATGACAAAAGACCTCTCTGGAATATTAAGCAAAATTAATGCAGGTGAAGGAACAATTGGTAAAATTTTTACAGATGAAGCACTTTACTATGCTGCTACGGATTTGACAAAATCTGCTGACAGAAGTTTAAGGTCGATTACTTCCGAATTAAAAATTGTTACCGATCAGTTTAACAAACTTGGAAAAGGAGTTGAATCGGTTGTTAGAAATGTGAATACAGTTGTAACAGGAATTGATACGCTGCTTTACAATGTTAAACAGGGAAAAGGAGTAATCGGCTCTTTGATGGTTGAAGGTAATTCTCCCGATTCAAGTTTTTCTGCAATACTTTCCAACCTTAGAGAAATTACAGAAGAATCTAAAACTGCTGCAATCAGTCTTTCAGAAAATATGGAAGCGCTAAAGCATAACTGGCTATTTAAAAGTTATTTTGAAGAACGCGGTTACTGGGATACTGTTGAGTATGAGAAAGAGATAGACCAGAAAACGGAGGAGCTGAATGAAAAGATTGAACTCTTAGATAGAAAGATTGAAGAGTTGAAATCTTTGGAAGCAAGGAATCAATAAATTTATTAGCATCTTTTGTTTACTGCTTCATTTCAATAGATTAAATCAATTTAATTATTGGGTATTTATATTTATTCGGGAACCAGTCAAGTTTCGATGTTTTCCCTTTATTAAGTTTGTACCATTCTTTTCCAATGAAGCTATTTAGTGGATCTGTCCAAAAATTCATACGAAGACCTTCAATAAATAAATCAGCAACCACTGTGAATTCATCCATCGGTAAAGGTATGGGATCACCACAATAGTAACCAGCCGGAAGTATTTATACTACCTATCCTTCATAAAAATCATTAGGTTGAAGGTAAATATCACAATCCGCCGCCACTGGATCGCAAGGCGATAAAGTAAAAGAATGATAGTTTTCATTATATAGCCCCACGAATCCAAAGGGTTGCCAGCAACTATGGATAAAAATATTTACCTTTCTGTTTGTCACATTAGTAAACCTACCAGTAAATACTACTAAACCTCCAATTCTGTATTCTTGCTTGTCTGTCCATCCTTCAATTAAATAATAATTGTTTAAGTTCTTTCGTCGGGAGGATTCCAACACTGTCAGCATCCAGAGAATCCAATTTCACTTCACCGTTTACAATAATATAAAGTGCGGAGTACATTTCAAATTCATTTACGAAAAAGTAAATCTTAAAAACACAATTGTAATTTGAGTCTTCCTCACTAAATCTTTATGAGTAAATTCCACTTGAATCTGTTCCAACACGACGATCTAAGCTATCAAAATAAACCAATGCATTGCTGTGTTTAGTCTGGTTTTCTAAGATAACCTTACTGTTGAGTACCTTCGTGTATAACGGGGGCTCGGGTGGAGAATTAGGTGGAGAAGTCATTTCATCAATACAATTGTTTAATCCCAGAATTGCAAGGATTTCAACTAAATACCCTAAAATTGCTAATGAATTCATTGCATGAAAAACATCCCTTACTCAGATATAAATTTAACATACAAGGAATGTCAGCCAATAGATTGGAGTAAAATTTTGCTGGTAAATCACAGAATATTACTAGTTGTTTTATCCTCACATTTTCCCCTCTCTTCCATAAAATAAATTCTTAAATTAGCAGGCTGGAATTCAAAATAATTCCTGGTTACTTTCTTTATGGATAAAAAGAAAATAAATACAAACAATAAAAAAATTATTGTAAAAGGTGCACGTGAGCACAACCTAAAAAATCTCAGCTTTGAGATTCCCCGCAACAAGCTGGTTGTATTTACGGGTGTAAGCGGCAGCGGGAAATCATCGCTTGTATTCGATACAATCTATGCGGAGGGACAAAGGAGATACGTTGAGAGTTTATCATCTTATGCACGCCAGTTTTTGGAAAGAATGAACAAACCGGATGTGGATTTCATCCAGGGAATTTCTCCTGCTGTTGCAATCGAACAAAAAACAGTAGCCCGGAACTCACGCTCAACTGTCGGCACAACAACAGAAGTCTACGATTATCTGCGTTTGTTGTTTGCTAGAATAGGCAAAACTATCTGCTTTCAATGCGGTAAAGAAGTAAAGAAAGCAACTACTACAACAGTCGTCGAATGGTTAGAAATGCAGGAAGAGGGTACAAAATTCTATCTTGGATTTCCATTGCACGAGCATAAAGGTCATTCAGCAAAAGAAGAAGTCGAATTACTGAAGAAACGAGGCTTCTTTAGAATTTACAACGGCAGAAAATTAATTGATTTAAATGAAGAAAAGAATTCTGTTCAAGGCGCAAAAAATATCCGGGTAATCATTGAAAGATTTAAAATTGAGAAGGGAAGAATCAGAGAGAAACTTTCAGACTCAATAGAAGTAACTTTTAAAGAGGGAGAAAACAGGCTTGTTGTGATTAATGCAGAAACCGGTGAAGAAAAAGAATTCAACAAGTTTTATGAATGCTGCGGAATAAGATACGAAGAGCCGGAACCGCGATTTTTTTCATTCAATAATCCGTTTGGTGCTTGTCCCGTTTGCCAGGGTTTCAGCAAAACAATCGGCATCGATATGAATCTCGTTATTCCGGATCCGAATAAAAGCATAATGGACGGCGCAATTGCACCTTTCCGCGGAGCAAAGTACAGCTCATTTCTGCGCGATCTTGTTCAGAACGCAAAAGCATTTAAAATTCCGCTTAATATTCCTTTCAAGCAGCTAACAGAAAACCAAGTTGAGCTGGTTAAAAAAGGCTTCGGTACGTATTTAGGAATTGACGGATTCTTTGAAAAACTGGAACAAAAGACTTATAAAATGCATGTGCGGGTTATGCTCAGCCGTTACAGGGGTTACACAATATGTAAAGCGTGCAAAGGTTCACGGTTAAGAAGAGAAGCACTGCAGGTAAAAATAAACGGCAGATCAATTTATGACGTTGTTGCTCTTCCCATTGAAAAATCATTAAAGTTTTTTGAAGAACTTGAATTATCGGAATACGATTTACTCGTTGGTGAACGAATTCTTACCGAAATAATCAAAAGATTAAAATTTCTGAATGATGTCGGCATCGGCTACTTGACAATGGCTCGTTTGAGCAGTACACTTTCCGGTGGTGAGACTCAGCGAATTAATTTAGCAACTTCTCTCGGCTCTTCGCTTGTGGGAACGCTTTACGTTTTGGATGAACCAACAATCGGGCTTCATCCTAGAGATAATAATAGACTAATCCATCTCTTAAAAAACTTGCGTGATATCGGGAACACAGTTATTGTTGTTGAACATGATCCTGAGATGATACAGAATGCTGATCTAGTTTTTGATATGGGTCCTAAAGCGGGAATATATGGAGGTGAAATTATTTCAAGTGGAACCGTCGATGATGTTCTTGAAGATAGTAACTCGCTTACGGGAAAATATCTTGCTGGAAAAATGAAAATTCCTGTTCCTAAAAAAAGAAAAACAAACAAAACAAAAAGTATAGAAATTGTAAATGCAAAAGAGAACAATCTTAAAAATTTAAATATTGAAATTCCTCTAAACAGGTTTGTAGTTGTAACAGGTGTTAGCGGCTCTGGTAAGAGTACGCTGATTCATGATGTGCTTTATGCCGGAATTGCAAAATATTTTGGAATGGCACCATCACACATCGGAAAATTTGATGATATTAATGGTGCAAAATTTATTGATGAAATTGAAATTGTTGATCAATCACCGATTGGAAAATCGCCAAGATCAAATCCTATTAGTTACGTAAAAGCTTTCGAGCACATAAGGCAGTTGTTTGCATCAACTCATCAGGCTCGTTCGAGGGGTTACAAGCCGGGCTATTTTTCTTTTAATGTTCCGGGTGGAAGATGCGAAACCTGTCAGGGTGACGGGTATATAAAAGTTGAAATGCAGTTTCTTGCTGATCTTTATTTAACCTGCGATGATTGTGGAGGAACGCGTTTTAAAAAAGAAACAAGGGAAATTACATATCACGGAAAAAATCTTGTTGATATTCTGGAAATGACGGTCGATGAAGCCGTAACTTTTTTTAAGGGACATAAAAAAATTGAAAAGATTTTGCAGGTGCTTTCGGATGTTGGATTGGGCTACATAAAATTAGGTCAGCCGTCGAATACACTTTCGGGTGGTGAAGCACAAAGAGTAAAGCTTGCTTCTCATCTTGCCGCAAGCAAAGAAAATAAACACACACTTTTTATTTTTGATGAACCAACTACCGGCTTGCACTTTGACGATATTTCCAAGTTACTTAATTGCTTTAATATGCTTGTTGAAAGAAATAATTCAGTTGTAATTATTGAGCATAATCTTGATGTGATTAAATGTGCTGATTATGTAATTGATTTAGGCCCCGACGCAGGAGAAAGGGGAGGTGAAGTAGTAGCAACCGGCACCCCTGAAGAGATAGTCAAATTTGAGAAATCCTGGACAGGAAGATATTTAGCTCCTTATTTAAACGGAAAGAAAAATTGAAATTGAAAGTAAAAATTTGCTGCATTCAATCTTTGGAAGAAGCTAAACTGGCAATAAAATATGGCGCCTCAGCAATTGGTTTGGTTTCTGAAATGCCGTCCGGTCCGGGGGTAATTGCAGAAGATTTAATAACCGAAATTGCGGCTAGTGTTCCTAACGAAATCAAAACATTTTTACTAACAAGTAAAATAACCGCCGATGAAATTATTTCTCAGTTAATAAATTGCAAGACAAACACAGTTCAGTTAGTTGATTCTGTAGATTTTAAAGTTTACAGGAGTTTAAAAGAAGAAATACCACAAATTTCAGTCGTGCAGGTAATTCACGTAGCTAACGAAGAATCAATTAGCAAGGCAAAAAAAGTTGAAAAATATGTTGATGCGGTCTTATTGGATTCGGGGAGTCAAAATAAAGCAATAAAAGAACTTGGTGGTACAGGCAGAACTCATAACTGGGAAGTAAGTAAACAAATTGTGAAACAATTAAAAATCCCTGTTTTTCTTGCCGGAGGCTTAAATGCAGAAAATGTAAAAGAAGCTGTTGAGCTTGTAAAGCCTTACGGAGCTGATTTATGCAGCGGAGTGAGAACAAATAACAAGCTTGATGAGATAAAGTTGGAAAAGTTTTTCAGTGTTTTGAAGAACCTAAATTAATTAATCTTTACCACAATCTTCCCAATTGTATTTCCAGATTGAAAGAACTTTAATGCTTCAATCAAATCATCGAATGAATAAACTTTGCCTATGTGAGGCGGCTTGATATTCATATTTAATATTTCCAATAACATGTTTTTTAACTCATTCGGTTTGTCCCACAAATAAATTAAATTAAAACCCATTACAGAATGATTTGTATTCGAAAGAGAAAGTGGATCAACTTTTGGTCTGAATAAAAACTTTGGAATTATTTTGAAATAATTTGGTGTTGATGATTTTGACATAAATTGTGCACCGCCATAAATAATTATCCTTCCCGATGGAGCAAGTGAATTGAAGCTGTCCCTGAATATTTTCCCGCCTATGCAATCAAGCACAATGTTCAAATTTCTGTTACCTAATACCTCACTTAGTTGATTTTTAAAGTGTTTATCTCGTACAATTACTTTATCGTAACCTTCATTTTTTAAAAATTCCTTTTTGAATTCCGAACCGATTGTTCCGATTGTAAATGCATTAAATTTTTTTGCGATTCTGTTTGCGAAAATTCCAACTCCTCCTGCAGCACTATGTATTAGTACGGTGTTATTAATTTTTAAATTTCCAAGTTCAACAAGTGCATAGTAAGCAGTTAATGACTGAACCATAAATGCAGCACTTTCTTCAAAGCTCCATTCTTCGGGCATCTTTAAAATATAATGATGATTTATGTTCAAATGAGTTGCATATGCTCCAAATCTTATTGTTCCCATAATTCTATCACCAGATTTGTAGTTTTCTACATCTTTTCCCGTTTCTAAAACAATTCCTGAATATTCCAATCCCGGGATAAAACTGCCCTTTGGTGTTGCGCTGTAAAGTCCCAGGATAGCAAATAAATCGGCAAAATTTAAACCAATCGCTTTTACTTCCACAGTAACTTCATCAACGGCAGGAGGTGCAAGATCTTCATACCTGCTCTTTAATTTTTTAAGTGAACCGGCTTTTTTTATTCTGTATACTGTTCTTTTCATTGTGCTATCGTTCAAAGTTTTTAATAATTTTGATTAACTGATTTCAAATAACTTAAATAATTATACCCTCAAAAGCCAAAGCAAAAAAATGAAAAAGACAATTACTACTCTGATGTTCATTTTAACTACTTATTTATTCAACTTAAATGCCCAATCCGAATATTACGGTATAGATTTAGACACAGTTAAAGCCCAAAAATTTGATATGGGTAAAATGTGGACTTTTGAAAATCCACCATTAGAATACTTGGATCAGACTTACGACTTTAAACCATCTGAAGAATGGCTTGATAAAGTGCAGAAGTCCGCGTTGAAATTTGGAAGAGGATGTTCCGCATCTTTTATTTCTGCAGATGGATTAATAATGACAAATCATCATTGCATAAGAAGTATACTAAGAGATTTGAGCACAGAGGATGAAGATCTTTTAAAGGACTATTTCTATGCGGAAACTTCAGAGGAAGAGAAAAAAATACCTAATCTTTTTGTAAATCAATTAATGATGATTGAGGATGTAACAGATGAAATAAAAGCTGTGATGAACCAAGTAAAATCGGACTCTGAAAAAGTCGCGGTGAAAGATGAAATAATTAAAGAGATTAAAGAAAGAAATGAGAAGCTTAATCCTGAATTAGATTACAGGGTTGTATCACTTTATTATGGTGGAAAATTTTCTCTTTATGGTTACAAAAAATACGATGATATACGATTAGTGTTCGTACCCGAGCTTATAGTATCAAAGCTTGGCGGAGATTATGATAATTTTACTTACCCGCGCTACGGTTTGGATTGTGCTTTCCTTCGTGCTTATGATGAAGACGGAAAACCGGTTAGCACAAATTATCATTTTAAATTCAGCACTGAATCCATATATGAAAATCAACCGGTTTTTGTAGTCGGAAATCCTGGCAGCACAAACAGAATCTACACTATTGCACAACTGGAATATTTACGTGATTACCGTTATGGACTGCAAACACCGATGCGTAAAGATTTATACAAAGTATATGAGGAACTTGTTGAAGAAACCAAAGCAGAGGATATGAAATTGGTCGCCACTTTATTCAATGTCGGGAATGGTTTGAAAGTTTATGATGCTACCTACAAAGCACTATTGGACCCATTTTTTATAGAAAGGAAAAAAGATTTCGAGAAAAATTTCAAGCAGGCAGTCAAATCCAATCCTGAATTAAATAAAAAGTATGGAAAAATCTGGGACGAAATAGCAAAAAACAGGAAGGAAGCTTCGACTATTGCAAAAGAGATTTTTGCTCTGACTGTCAGCTCTTATTATTCACCAAAATATTTTTTTATTGCAAAAGACTTAGTTGATCTTGCAGATCAGATTGCACTGCCGGAGGAGGAAAGAAGTGAAGAATACAAGGCTGGAAATCTGGACAGCCTTGTTGAAAATATTTTTCCTTTAAATTTTGATAAGGGAATTGAAGACAAAAAGCTCCTTGTGCAATTGAATATATACAGGGATAATCTGTCAATGGAAAATCCATTAGTGCATTTTATACTAAATGGAAAAACTGGAACCGAAGCTATTGAATATCTTCTATTACGATCAAAGATTACTAATAAAGAAGATGTAATTAAGCTGGCTAATTCCGGTACAGAAGGTATTCGAAATTCTGATGACCCTTTTATCAAATTTATTTTAAATTCAAAGGATAGATTAGAAGAACTAAAAACCAGGAATAAAAAATTTGATGATACTGATGAAATAAACAACCAGCTTCTTGGTGAAGCTCTGTATAAAGTCTATGGAGATGAGATACCTCCTGATGCAACAGGTAGCCTTAGAATCTCTGATGGAGTAATTAAAGGATATGATTACAACGGGACTAGGGCTCCAATAAAAACAACTTTCTATGGTTCACTGGACAGGTATCATTCATTCAATAAAAAATTTCCATACAACCTGCCGTCATATTGGGATGAATTACCTGAAGAATTTGATCTTTCAACCACATTCAATTTTGTCAGCACTTGTGATATTATTGGAGGAAATTCCGGTAGTCCGGTTATTAATACTGACGCCGAAGTTGTGGGATTAGCTTTTGACGGAAATATGGAAAGTCATTCCGGAAGATTTATTTACACTACCGAAGCAAACAGAACTGTAAGTGTAAGTGCCCAAGGGATGATTGAAGCAATACATGATCTGTATAAAGCAACAAGGTTAAGTGATGAGATATTAAATGGGAGAGGGGGTGAGTAGATATAGGGTGTAAGTTAAATGGTATAAATATATAAGTTATGGGTATAGGGGGTACAATTTATATGGTATATGTAAAAAGTTGTAGCATATAATTAAATCGTGTAAGATTCTCACCTATACCTTTATACCGTTTAACGAAACTCATGTTAATAGAGGTGATCCGTCCTTGGCAGCCATGCATTACTCAGCCTTAATCACTGTTCCAACTTTTGCAGCTTCGTTAAAAAGCTGTTCGGTAAGGATTATATCGTCTTCAATTTCAAATCCTGCTTGCTTTAAATTTTTTGCCAGCCAGGTATTGCAGGTATTGAAAAGGTGATATTCCTGGTTTGCTTTAAAAAAAATAACCCGGTTCGTACCCTGTTCACTCAATATCTTATGGTTTCCCTTTTCATCTCTCCAAACAGCTTCAGATACCGCATCGAGTAAAATATTTAATTGTGCATCTGATATTTTTAATTCGATCACAATCTCGGAAATATCAAAATATTTCTGTTTACTAAAGTAAATTCCTTCTACCCGTAGCGTGCTCGGAGTTGAATGAAACAGGGCCCGGTACGCCAGCTCCCAATCAAATCCGGGATGCTGATAAAATTCTTCATCTCCCCAGCCAATATCAATTAATTCAGCGCTGATAAAATATTTTGCTTCGGGAAAGATCAACGTGTCTATATCCTCAGTATGAAATACAACCGCCGTATGCCATCTTTGTTTTATCAGGTAAATTATTTTGATTGAATCCGCCGAAGATAAAGTTGTGCTGTCAACATGTTCGTAAATGTTCGGCATAGCTGAAACAGTCAGCTTAGGTGAAGTGTGAAGAAAAAAGAAAATTACCGGAAAGATTACTAAGTTATTCATGTAAAAATTAAAGGTTCTGTTTAACATTAAACTTACAAGAAAAAATTATGAAAATCTTCCCGTATGAAAAAACTTTTTTAGTAATTGTTTTAATTATAATTCATATCACTTGCATCAAAACAATTTTACCGCAGGATGCTGATAGTAAATATACAATCATCTTGCACGGTGGTGCGGGATATATAAGTCCGGATATAGATGAATCCGTCAAAGAAGCTTACTTTAAATCTCTGAAGAAAGCACTTCAAATAGGAAAAGATATACTTGCAGAAGGTGGAACAAGTCTTGATGCAGTTGAGCAGGTTGTAAGATTTTTTGAGAACGACAGTTTATTTAATGCAGGGAAAGGTGCGGTTTTTACCGCTGAAGGGGAAAATGAACTTGATGCTTCAATTATGAACGGAAAGGATTTATCTTCAGGTGCAGTTACAGGGGTAAAGACTATTAAAAATCCTGTTTCCCTCGCGAGACTGGTAATGGAAAAAACACCGCACGTTCTCTTTGCAGGCAGTGCTGCTGATGAATTGGGGGCAAAGTTGGGGGTTGAAATAGTTGATACTGATTATTTTAAAGTTGAAAAGAGATACCAGCAGTGGAAAGTATTTAATGAAAGGAAGAATCAAAGTGATGGGGAAACTGTTGGATGTGTTGCAATAGATCAATATGGAAATATTGCCGCAGCAACTTCCACCGGCGGATTAACGGGTAAATGGAGCGGCAGAGTGGGTGATTCGCCATTAATTAATGCCGGCAATTATGCAAATAATAAAACCTGTGGAGTTTCCGGTACCGGAACAGGAGAATTATTTATCAAACATACTGTTGCATTTCAAATTTCGGCTTTGATGGAATACAAAGATCTTTCGCTTCAGCAAGCTGCGGAAGAGGTAATATTTAATATTATGCCTGAAGGTTCAGGTGGTATTATTGCAGTTGATAAAAATGGCAATTATGCAATGGTTTTTAATACACATAGTATGTCCAGAGGTGTTGCGAATTCAAATGGAATATTTGAAGTTAATATCTGGAAGTAAAAATTCGGAGGACTTATGAGGCCAAATCCAGGAGACTATTCAGATTATTATAATAATTATGTTAAGCTTGTTGAAGGTGATGATATTATTAAAGCTCTATATGAACAAAATAAGAGAACCCAGGATATTTTAAATTCATTTTCGGAACACAAAGGCAATTACCGCTATGTCGATGGTAAATGGACGGTAAAAGAAGTAGTAGGACATTTAATGGATACCGAAAGAGTTTTTGCATACCGGGCTTTATCTGTTGCAAGGGGAGAAAAAAAATCGTTGCCCGGATTTGATCAGGATGATTATGTGAAAGAAGGAAATTTTAATCGTCGTGAATTATTCGATTTAAATTATGAATTTCGTTTGCTGAGAGAATCTAATCTGCTTTTATTTAAAAGTTTTTCTCCTGAAATGTTGAATCGAAAAGGTTTTGCTAATGAATCTTCAGTTTCGGTACTTGCAATATTATTTATCATTGCCGGGCATGAGAAACATCATTTGAACATACTAAAGGAAAGGTATATGGAACGAGATTAAATTATTTTTTTAATTTCGGAAAAGATTTTTTCTGTAGCCCCAACATTTTTATGAACGTATTCAAACGATTTCTCCCCCCGTCTCAGCCTTAAATTTTCATCTTGAAATAAGGAGCGAAGTCTTCTGTACATTTCTTTTTTACCTCTAACAAGCATTCCGCCGGTAGTTTCCACCAATTGTTTAGCTTCCTGCGAGTTTTCAATTTTGGGTCCCAAAAGAACTGGTATACCGTATACTGCAGCTTCCAGAACATTATGAACATTTTGTTTAAAACTTCCTCCAACAAATGCTGTATCTGCATGGTTATATAGAATTGATAAAACTCCTATTGAATCTACAATTATTACTTTTTCGTTTGAATAATTGCTAAGATGCGATAACCTTATTGTCTGAAACTGTCCCACAAATTCGTTTTCTATTTTTTCGAGATGTAAAAGATTCGGTTCATGTGGTGCAATAATTAATATGATCATGTCATCGAACTTTGCAAGTTTTTTGAATACCGGTAAAATTACCTCTTCATCCTGTTCCCATGTACTCCCAGCCACAAGAACCTTTTTGCCAAAGAGTATTTTGTCATCGATAATTTTAGCTGTTTTTGCAGCAAGACTCCGGTTGTAAACCCTGTCAAATCTAGTATCGCCAACTATATTAACTTTTTCCGCTCCGCATCCGAACTCTTTGAATCCTTTTGAGTCTTGTTCAGAAATGGTCAGGATTTTTTGGAATTCACTGAATACATTTTTGTGAAACGATTTTATTAATGGAAGTTTTCGAGGTGACTTTTTTTTCATTGTTGCATCGACCAATAAAATCGGAATATTTTCTTTACCCAATGCCCAGATGTGATTCGGCCAGATATCATATCGCATAAAAACAGCCACATCGGGTTTAACGACTTTTATAAATCTTTCAGCCCGCCATTTTGAATCAAAAGGCATGTAAGTTATTAAATCTGCAAAAGGATATTTTTTTGAATTTTCATATCCGGATGGCGAAAAAAAACTGATAATAGTATTTAAACTTGTCTCATTTTTGAGTTTTTCAATTATTGGTTTTGCTTGTTCAAATTCTCCGAGTGAAGAGGAGTGAAACCAGATTGTTTTTTTTGTGTTGTCTAATGCAAGGCGGTTTAAGATCAGATCTTCAAAAATTCTTTTTCTGCCCGCAATTCCGCTTCTAATTTTTCTATTAAAAATTGCTGCTATACGAATTAGGATAGCTAAAGCAGGAATAATAAAAATATTGTAAATAATCTGCCAGACATTAATCATATCTACTCAGTAACCATTTTTAGGGCTTGAAAAGCGTTATCGGGTGTGATTTGCTTCATACAATTGAAATGTACTTTTGGACATGAACTTCTTCCGATATGTGTGCAGGGACGACAAGAGAGTTCCTTATTTTCGAGCACAACACTTTTCGTATTGTACGGAAAAAATCCAAATTCTTTTACTGTAGACCCGAAGAAAGAAATTACTGGAACTTTCACAGCGCTAGCGAGATGCATCAATCCGGAATCGTTTGTGTAAATGGCTTTGCACATTTTCATATCAGCTCCAAGCTGCAAAATACCGGTGTTGCTGAGGTTCAGAGCATTCTGAAGCTTTTCTTCTATTTCATTACTGGTTTTCACCTCTTCTGCTCCGCCAAATAGTACAATTTTATAGCCTTCATATTCTAATTTTTTACCAAGCTCAATAAAATATTCTTTAGGCCACTGTTTTGTAAAATGTTTTGCACCTGGGCAAAGACCTATTAAGTTATCAGCATCTTTTAATTTGGGATTTATATCATTATCAGTAAAGAAATCCAATCCTTCTTCATCGGGCGTACTATTGTTTAGCACATTAAGGTACCGTACAGAAATAGGAGGAGCACTTTTTAATTTATTTATTTTGAAGCGGACCAGCAAAAATTTCTTAAAATTATTCTTCTTGAATTTAAGTTTATCACATTTGAGCAAGCGGACCAATTCCTTTGAACGAATATTATTCTGCAAATCTATTGACAGATCGTATTCTTCATTTAAGAGAGAATTAAATATATTCTGTTTTTCAATTTTGTGGTTAGTGTACTTGTAAATTTTATTTATGTATGAGTTATTTTTTAGCAGGTCCTCGTATTCTTCACGTAGGATAAAATCTATTTGTAATTTGGGATTGCTATTCTTTAAAGTCCTGATAAGTGGTGTAGTTAGCAGAATATCGCCAAAGGAGCTAAGCCTGATTATCAGGATTTTATTGATTGAATTTAAATTTATATACATCTGTTAATTTATTTTTACGCTAAAATTTAATCATTTATTAACTTCATATAAAATGATGGTTGCAGTTTAGTTTAATGAAAGTTAATTTTGAATAAAACAAAGTTAAATTTTATGACTACTTTATCACCTCCCGGGACGAAAGAATTTCCGGAAACATCCTTAGAAAAGCAGGTTTACAATATTGTTGAAGCCCTGTCTGATTACATTCCACTTATAAACGATAAGAACCGGCTTGGATTTGGTCTCTATAAATTTATGAAAGGGGAGGGAGATCCGCCAAAGGTTCTGCTGAGGAGCGCTAAAATTAAAATAACCGGCATAACATTGGATGAACTTGCTGTAAAAATTGATGAGGAACTGAAAAAAATTTCCACAACCTGATTTTATGAGCTTACGGTAACTTCAGCTTCGGCAATGAACTTTTCTACCATTTTTACATCTTCTTCGCTTCCGATAAAAATAGGTACACGCTGATGCAACTTTTCAGGTTGAATTTCCATTA
>WOR8_10002881_pt1 | contig 17148 bp, 16 predicted proteins | sample DeeMarSeWOR38_10_FD_19890 | JGI IMG/M metagenome (IMG submission 19890)
AGGAGATAAATCAGTGAAAACTGAAATTTTAGACGCCGTTGAGAGCAAGAGTCTCAAGAGCAAGGTCCCTCACTTCGAGATAGGCGATATCGTAGAAGTGCACTGCCGAATTCAAGAGGGCGACAAAGAACGAACGCAGATATTTTCCGGCACGGTCATCGCCCGCAAAGGCAGGGGTATTAATGAAACCTTCACTGTCCGGCGAATCGTCGCGAATGAGGGCGTCGAGAGAATCTTCCCGCTGCATTCGCCCAATGTCATCGATATCAAGCCGATCCGGAGCGGAAAGACAAGGCGGGCCAAGCTTTATTATCTGCGTGACCGGACAGGCAAGGCCGTTAAGCTCGCCCAGCGGCACAGCGACCACACCGTCTCTAAATAACGAGATAGATACGAAACGGTTGATACGAAAACTGCTGTCGGACAAACGCAGGCTGTTGACGGATAAAGAGCTGCTCGGCCGATGGGGTGAAAAACGCTGCGAGAAATTCCTCAAGCGCAAAGGTCTCAAAACTCTCACCCATAACTTTTCCTGCAAGACCGGTGAAATTGACCTGGTTATGGTTGATAGTGACGGGACGCTTGTTTTCGTAGAAGTCAAGACCAGGGCAAACGAGGAATTCAGCTCATCTGAGTCGGTTGTCACCAAAACCAAGCAAACCAGGATGCTACGGGCAGCTCGCTACTTTCTTGCCACCAACAACATCGAGAACAGACCCTTTCGCTTCGACGTAGTAACAATCGTGCTGGGCGATAAAGATCCCGAGCAGATTAGACATTACGAAAACGCTTTTGTGCCGTAAAAAACATGGAACTGATTGATACACATTGTCATTTGACTTTTGAGCAGTTGGCCGGGGACATCGAGGCCGTCATTGAACGAAGCAAAGCCGCGGGGGTCGTAAGTTGGATAACCGTCGGGACTGACCCGCAGCATAACCGTCAGGCAATCCAATTAACCGAATGGTTCGAGAACATGTACGCTACAGTAGGGATTCATCCGCACGATGCCAAAGACGTAACAGCTAAAGCCATAGACGAACTCAAAGAGCTTGCCGGAAGTGAAAAAGTCGTCGCCATCGGTGAGACGGGTTTAGACTTTCACTATGATTTTTCGCCCCGGCAGGACCAACGTCGGGTCTTCGAGGCACAATTGGAAATCGCACATCAGTTGAATCTGCCTGTAATTATTCATTGCCGGGAGGCTTTCGATGAAACAATTGATATCTTAGAGCAGTTCGAAGGCGTGAAAGGCCGGCTCAAGGGTGTTGTTTTTCACTGCTTTGGTGGCTCGGCACAGCAGGCAAGGATTGTCCTCGACCACGGTTTTTACATATCCTTTACTGGCGTGGTTACTTTCAAAAACGCCCAGAAGGCCCGCGAGGCCGCTTTTGTTGTTCCGACGGACAGATTGATGCTGGAGACGGATTGCCCATACATGTCGCCGGAGCCGATGCGAAAGCAAAAGATAAACGAGCCGGCCCTAATGGTCCACACGGCCGGCTTTTTGGCAGTGCTGAAAGATATGGACGAAAACGATTTCGCCCGGTCTGTTACCGAGGCCAGCAAAAACTTCTTCGGTCTGCCCTGATTTGCCTGTTCGCTTCCATGCTTTGATAGCAAACTGTTGAAATTCATTAAGAATGACGATATATTATAGGATTAACGAGCATAAGAGTGTTCATATAGGATGTAAATAGGAGATGCCGGTTTGGCTGCCATCTTATGAATGGTCTCGCTTCGATCTGAGTCCGTGAGGGGCATTGAGCATAGCCTGGCTCCGTAATAAAACCATAGACGTTGATCCTCCCTTTGATGTAAGCCATCCTATTCATTGTCGAAGGGGTAGAAGAGTCATTACCGGCGAAAGGGATTTGATAGTATGAGTAGTGCTTATAATATTCTGGAAAATACGGAAACCGGCGAAAAAAGGATGTTTCGACACGTGCTTTGCTCGTACCCATATCGGCGCGACCTGGGCAAAATGAGCTTCTTTCCGCCACTGGGCCTCGAGTACATAGCTGCAGTAGTTGAACCCTACGCGCAGTCTATGGATGTCGTGGATATGCGAAAGGAGACCGGGCGCACGAGAGATTTTTTGCGTCCGGATACCGACCTGGTCTGCTTATCGGTCAACTGGAACAGCGATGCTGAATTCCTGCGTGAGGAGATACGTTCCGTTGGATCGGGTATACCGGTCATTCTCGGTGGAAGGCATGCTACCGAAGATCCTGAACTGTGGCTGTCTGAATTCCCGAACGTAACTATGGTCGTTCGCGGAGATGGTGAAGAAGCGATGGAAGATATTTGCCGTGGTCTGCCGCTCGAGGACATAACCGGCCTCAGTTTCCGAAAGAATGGCCGAATAGTTCACAACGCGAACCGCACGCCGGGATCTGTCAGAGACAACCTCTACCCTAACCGCCACCGGCGCCGATATAACTATGAAATAAATCTCGACGGTATCGCCACTGGAAAGACGATCGATACGCTGTCCTCCTCACGCGGTTGCCCTTATAATTGCACATTTTGCTCTTTCAGCCGTAATCCCTGGGGTGAGAAACGATCCTGGTCGGCACGTTCGCCGGAGTCGGTTGTGGAGGAACTCGCCAAAATTGAAGCACCCATTGTTGGTTTCACCGACGATTTGTTCACCCTCAAAATGGATCGTGTGGAGCGAATCTGCGACCTTATTATAGCCCAAAAGATCCGTAAGAAATTCCTCATTAACGCAAGGCTGGAAATCGCCAGGCATCCGGAGGTCCTGCGAAAGATGGAGCAGGCGGGTTTTATTTTGCTGATGTTGGGCATCGAATCGACCTGTGACAGGACGCTGCGTTCAATGGGCAAGGGTTTCGATACTCAACAGATACGCGAATACTTCAAGGTACTGCGGAAGAGTTCTATGATTCTTCATGGGTACTTTATTCTCGGGAACATCGGTGAAAGTATTGAGGAGATGCTTCAGATTTCTACTTTTGCGCACGAGCTGGGATTAGATACTATTGCCATTTCAACGTTGCGCGTCAGCCCGCATTCCGGATTGGAAGAGCTTGTAGCGAGCAATCCGGGTTACAAGATCGCCCATAACGGAAAAGTCTATTCGGACCAATGCTCCTGCAAAGAACTCAGGCAACTGCGCCGGCGGATTTACAGAGAATTCTATTCCGCCCGCCAGGTCCTTCATCTCCTTCGCAAGGGAGTAACCAACGACGCCCTGTGTCTGCTTCCCGGCGTGCTCCTGCGGCTGCCGAAGATTATCATGGCGTTGGCTAGACGCAAGGGCAAGCACTCAAACAATGGTACAAAAAAAGCGAAGTGATCTTAACCGGTTCTTTTCGATGAAAAGAATTGTGCCTTGTTTTTATTGCTTTTGTGCAGTAAACTCAACGGCCTTATGACGCTCGCTATCGAAACCAACAGACTGACGCGCTGCTTCGGCGATTTGCGTGCCGTGGACGGCCTCGATTTGCGTGTGGACGCCGGTAAGTTTTACGGCTTTCTCGGCCCCAACGGAGCAGGTAAGTCCACGACCATAAAAATGCTCACCGGTCTGCTCGCTCCCACGAGCGGCTCGATGCGTATCCTCGGCGAGGATACAAGCGATGCCGAGAAGTCCAGGCAGGTCAAGCAGCACATCGGAGTCGTGCCGGAAGAGCTTGCCCTGTTCGATAATCTTACCGGGCGCGAATATTTGACCTTCATCGGGCGTATGTATCAGATGCCGATGGCGACGGTGCGGCAGCGCAGCCGGGAGCTGCTGGCCATGATGAACCTGGACAACGAGGAAAAGAAACTAACCCTCGAATATTCGCATGGTATGAAGAAGAAACTGACCCTTGCCGGGGCGTTGATTCCGAATCCGGATTTGCTGTTTCTCGATGAGCCGTTCGAGGGCGTCGATGCCGTAGCCTCGCGCGTGCTGCGGGACACCTTAAAGCGCTGCGTGGCGCGCGGCGCGACCGTCTTTTTAACCTCTCACGTTCTGGAAATCGTTGAAAGGCTCTGCACGGACGTCGGGATTATCGCTGAGGGCAAGCTCGTTCATCAAAGCTCAATGGATGAAATCCGTGCTTCAGGCTCGCTGGAGGAAATGTTCTTAGAGGCGGTCGGCAGCGATCATATCGAAAGGCAGAAGCTAAGCTGGCTGGAGGATTAGATGAACTGGAGCCAACTTCGCACAATAATCTGGCTGCGGTGGCGTCTGAGCCGAAACCAATGGTCTCGTGGCGGGAAAATGAACGCCATTCTGACAATAATCATTACTTTCATTGGATTGGGCATAGGATTCGCAGGCTGCATTGTCGGCCTGCTGATAGGCACCTTTGCCCTGTCAAAGGTTTCACCGCCGATAATGCTGGTCGTATGGGATATGATAATTGGAATGTTTCTGTTTTTCTGGCTGGCCGGTATTGTCTCGGAGATACAACGTTCCGAAACGATTGACATCAGCCGACTGCTGCATTTGCCGATTTCGCTGCGGAACGTCTTTCTGATTAATTACATTGCTTCACATTTGACCATAAGTATCATTCTTTTTTTGCCGGGTATGCTTGGTCTTTCGGCAGGATTGGTCCTGGGCGGCAAAGGATTCATGGTTCTAATGTTCCCACTGGTGCTGGGTATTATCTTTATGGTCACGGCGTGGACCTATTGCCTGCGCGGATGGCTGATTACGCTGATGATGAACAAGCGGCGGCGCCGTACGATTATTGCCGGAGTTACATTTGCATTTATCCTGCTGAGCCAGCTACCATATATCTTCAGTAACATTATGCACGATAATGAACGGCACAAACCAAAAACCACCGAATCAGTGCAGTCGGAGCAAAAAACATCCGATGAATCTCAGAAACATAAGAAGATTACTATTCCCCATGGGGTACTGGTAGCGCACAAAGTGGTGCCCTTCTTATGGGTGGGCAATGGGGCAATGTCACTGGCTACGGGAAACGCTTGGCCCGCGGTTTTGGGAGCTGCCGGTGGATTCCTTCTAGGCGGACTTGGTTTAAGGAGGGCCTATAGATCTACCATCCGATTCTATCAGGGACAAACAGCGGGAAGGAGGGCTAAAGGTAAACCGAAAGCCAAAAAGGTTTCCAAACGTCAGAAGAACCTTATTGAGACACAACTGCCGTGGATTCCGGAAGAGGCCGCGGCCTTGGCAATGGCCTTCTTTCGCTGCCTGATACGGGCGCCTGAAGTGAAAATGATGCTGGGGACGAATTTCATAATGCTGCTGATTTTCGGAACAGCAATCTTCCTACGGCGTTCGTCGAATCTCGGTGACAACCTCAGGCCGTTCATAGCCACGGGCGCAGTCGTATTTATGTCCCTTGGCTTAAGCCAGCTCATGTACAACCTGTTCGGCTTCGACCGGGGCGGTTTTCGACAGCTCGTTTTGCTGTCGACCCCGAGAAAACAAATCCTGCTGGGAAAAAACCTTGCGTTTCTGCCCCTTGTGCTTGGATTGGGCGCGATTCTTCTGTTATTTGTCAAGGTCGTAATGGGCATCTCGTTCATAATTTTTATTGCCGCCTTTCTGCAGTTGCTGGCGGCCTTCCTGATTATAAGCATGGTAGGCAATCTGGTATCCATTCTTGTTCCTTACCGCATTGCCGCCGGTTCGCTCAAACCGACGAAATCTTCCACGAAAACGACCATCCTGATGTTGATATCGCGTATTTTCTTTCCGATGATTATGGTCCCGATATTTTTCCCGCCAGTTATGGGATTGCTTTGGGCCAAGGTTGACTGGTTGCCGGCCGGGCCGATGAACCTACTATTCTCAGCAGTACTATTAGCGCTGCTAGCCCTCTTTTACCGACTCAGCCTTGGCCCTCTCGGCGAACTGCTGCAGCGGCGAGAAAAAGAAATCCTTGAGGTAGTTACCAAAGAAGTGGAGTAAACAGAAACCTTATGGCTGATTCAGAAAAAAGTGGTTTGAAAGATGAAATCAGGCAAACCGTCGAAAGGATCAATGAAGCCTCCCGGAAGGGTGATATCGAAGAACTTAAACATTTTTGCCACGAAGACGTGGTAATTGTTCCTCCCGGTTTTGTCCAGCGGGCCGAAGGCAGGGATACCTATCTCAAAAGTGTCGAGGATTTTTGTGCTAAAGGTACCGTTCACGAATACAAAGAGCTGTCGATGAAAATAGATGTATTTGGTGACGTCGCTATTGTCTATTACAGCTATGAAACGAAATGGGAAATGGAAGGCAAGGCCTTCAATGAAAAAGGTAATGATTTGATGGTTCTTAGCCGGAACGAAGGAAAGTGGCTGCTGATCTGGCGCACGCTGATTCCTCTTGCTCAGGTTAGTTAAAGAAAAAATGTTGAACAACAACTTACAGGCAAGGGTTGCCTGATTGTCAGATAAAATCCTATTATCTACAATTTACACCTCTTCGAGTCTGATTTAACCAAGTGTCCATTCGGTCTGTAATGGTGTTTAACAGCATTAAAACGCATTTTTTCAGGACGACTTGACTTTTTAGCGAATAATGCCTATATTAGAGTAGTCCAGCGGTAAAAAGTTCGCTGGATTTAGCCACCCCATTAATTCGGGGGGAGGAGCATTAGGTTAAACTATTACCGGTAGTGTCTCGTTAGTATAAAAAGGATAGATTGAATACATGGCAGGGATGTTTGATAATAGCATGGTTCTTCAAGTTCAACAGGCCAATGATATTATTGACGTAATCGGTGAGCACGTGAGCCTGAAGAAAAAGGGGCGTGAAATGGTAGGTTTGTGCCCTTTCCACGATGACCATCGTCCGAGCATGAACGTCAATCCCGTTAAACAGATCTTCAAGTGTTTTGCCTGCGGGGCCGGCGGGGATGTTTTCAAATTCATCCAGATGCGGGAAAACCTGAATTTTCCGCAGACAATCGAGAGATTAGCCGAGCGTGCCGGAATAAAACTCGAAAGAAGACAAATACCAAGAAGCCTCCGGAATGGAGCCGACAAAGGACAAAATGGGCAAATAGAGGATGTCGATCCCAACCGGCTGGCTAAGGCTAACGCCTGGGCTGCTCAATATTTCCAGCGGAATCTAAGCGATGATAAAATAGGCAAGGACGCTCGAGTTTATCTTGCTCAAAGACAGATTACTCCAGATAGCATCGAAAAGTGGCAGCTTGGTCTGGCAATTGATTCTCCGGATGGGCTGCTCAGGCAGGCAAAGGTCAACAAAGCATCTTTGAAACTATTGGAGCAGGCAGGGCTTCTGGTCGGTCAAAATCAGGACAAGTTCGTTAACCGGCTGACGTTCACGATAACCGATGTGACTGGCCGGGTAATCGGTTTTGGTGGCAGAACGCTTGATAATAATGGCGCCAAATACATCAATTCGCCGACCACGGTGCTCTTCGACAAGAGTAATTCATTGTACGGATTGGAGCAGGCCCGGCATGAAATTGTATCGACTGGCACGGCAGTCGTCGTCGAAGGATATACCGACTGTATCATGGCTCACCAGTTTGGCTGTGGAAATGTCGTAGCGACATTGGGTACCAGCTTCACGACAGGTCACGGGCGTATTTTACGGCGGTACGCCAGGAAAGTTATATTGGTTTTCGACAGCGACGTAGCGGGAATCGAGGCGGCCAACAGGGCGCTGGATGTTTGTCTGGCGCAGCGAATAGATATCAAGCTGGCTACTGTACCGGAAGGCAAAGACCCGTGTGATTTTCTTTTGGCGGCAGGAAAAGAGGGATTCGAGCGGCTAATCGCCGATGCAGTTGACGTCTTCCAGTTCAAATGGGATAGACTGATGGATAAATTCGCTGGCGAGGATACATTAGCTGGAAAAAAGTCGGCGATCGATGAATACCTGCAGGCCGTCGCTACGGGTATGCAGGCAGGCAAAATCCATGATATCGATTTAGGGCTGCGAGTAAACCAGATTTCGAAGATTATCGGTCTTGAGAGCAGGCAAATCAATGCCGAGTTGAATAAACGCCTCAGGCGGGCTCAAAGAGCAGCAAGCTATGAAAATCGGGGCAGAAAGGCACCCGGCATCGATTACGGACAAGGCCGTTTTGCCATGGCTCAGCGAGACGTGCTCGAGGTGCTTCTGAATGAGCCTAAATTGTATGAGACGGTAAAGCAGCAAATTTCAGTCGATATATTCGATGTGCCGATACTTAGGCAGGTGGCTACAATTCTATTTGAGACGCTTGATTGCGATGTCAATACTCCATTAAACGAGATTATGGCCAGGACCGAGTCAGTGGAGATTGGAAACTGTATTATGGAATTGGCGACGGTCGGTCAGAAGAAGGGCGATAAGTGTAATTTGGAATCCAGTCTGGCCGGGGCCTTGAATGTGATTGTGCAGCACAAAGCGCAAAAGCAAAACATCGGTATAAAAGCAATAGAAGACGGGACTGAATATTTGAGAAAAAAGTATCAAAATATTAGCAGGAAACGCAATATCGTTGGAATGGATTAGCGAACAATAGTGAACGGATGACCGTAAAGCTAATTTGAAGTATGAGATTTTTATAATAATGCCGGATTAAGAATCCATCAAGGCAATTACGGATAAAATTAATAAAATACAAGGAAATGAATTGTGGCAAAAAAAAGAAAAAAGACACGCACAAAAAAGGCTGCTAAAAAAGAAGCTGATAAAGAAGTCATAACTGAGAGCGCATCGACAGAGGTTGCCGAAATCGATAACACTGAACTGCAGATAAAAAAACTCATCGAAAAGGGCGAGAAAAAAGGATTTCTCACTTACGATGAAATGAACGATGATTTGCCTGAAGATGCTGTTAGTGCGGTCCGTCTGGATCGGCTGCTGGCAACCCTCGACGAGAGAGGAATCAGCCTTATCGATGAAGCCGATGCCGAATCGCGACAAGCTGCGAAAAAAGAGGACGATGAGTTTGATGGAACGGATGAATCCCTCGACGATGAAGAAGGCGACAAAGATAGAGATCTCAAAGATGATGACGATGAGCTACTCGAAAAACAGCTCGTCGGCGAAGAAGGCGCTCGACGAATTGACGATCCTATCCGGATGTACTTGACTCAAATGGGCCAGATACCGCTGCTAACGAGGAATTCTGAAATCTCTTTGGCAAGAAAAATCGAACTGGCTCGAATGGCCTTTAGAAGAAAAATGCTGCAATGCGACTACTGCGCCAGAAACTCTTTGGATTTATTACAGCAAGTCCATAACGGCACTGTGTCTTTTGACAGAACAATCAAAGTCGGCACGACACATAATATGACCAAAAGTGTAATAAAAAAACGACTCCCCGAAAACATCAAAACAGTGGATGAGCTGCTTAAGGTTAATCAAGGCCTGTTCAAGCAAACTCTTACGAATACGAACAAGAAAGAGAGTATAATAGCACTAAAACAATTACGCAGGTCCAAGCGAAAAATCGCAACGCTTCTTGAAGAGCTAAGTCTGCGAACCAGCAGAATCCAACCGATAAAAAATAAGCTTCACGGCATCTGCGATAAAATGCATCAATTAGAGCAGGCCATTGCAGCTGGCCCTAACGGAGATATTACAGCCGAAGATATATCAGCAATGGAGCAGGAACTGAATGGTCTTCAGGAACTGGTGATGGAAACGCCGCAGCAACTCGCCAAAAGAATCGCCGTCCTCGATAAAGTCTATTCTCAATACGAGGAAACAAAGCGAACACTCTCCAGCGCGAACCTCCGCTTGGTCGTCTCTATTGCTAAGAAATATCGCAACCGTGGCCTGAGCTTTCTCGACCTCATCCAGGAAGGCAATACCGGCCTGATGCGGGCCGTCGATAAATATGAGTACCGCCGGGGCTACAAATTCAGCACTTACGCCACTTGGTGGATTCGCCAGGCCATCACCCGCGCCATCGCCGACCACGCCCGGACGATTCGTATCCCCGTCCACATGATCGAGACGATGAGCCGGCTGAGAACGGCCAGCAAAGTCCTGCATCAAAAATTAGGAAGAGAGGCGACCGTCGAAGAAATCGCTGCCGAAGCCGAAATGAGCATTGAGGAAACCCGCCGGGTACTGAAAATTTCCAAGCATCCTATCAGCCTTGACAGGCCCATCGGCGAGAGCGAGGACAGCTACTTCGGAGACTTCATCGAAGATAATGAAATTGATTCGCCCGTCGCATCCGCCACACAGGAAATGCTCAAAGACAGGATCGACGTGGTCTTAAAAACCCTTTCCTACCGAGAGCGCGAGATAATCAAGCTCCGCTACGGAATCGGCGACGGCTACACTTATACGTTGGAAGAGGTCGGGCGAATTTTCAAAGTCACACGCGAGCGTGTCCGCCAGGTCGAAGCCAAGGCCATCCGCAAGCTCCAGCACCCCGTCCGCTCCCGCAAGCTCGAAGGATTCATGGACCATAAAACAGCATAGCTGTTGGCGATTGGCTTTTGACGTTTTCTGTTATTGCACACGATGATTTTAATTCCTGTGGGTTGTACGTGCTAAACATACATCACGTTTCACGTGATACGAGGTCACATTATCTCAACCATTTTATACAATACAACTTTATGACTCGTCCGGCTTTTGATGATATAAATGAAGCCTGCGATTTTGGAAATAAGACGTACTCCGTTTAGAGTGAAAATTATTTTGAGCAAGAATTCTTTAAAAAAATGGAGGGGGAAAACCCGTTTTCATGTCAAAAACGCAACTTTTTAGATTTTTTTCAAAATTACGTAGTCACCACAATTGACGTTTTCAATAATCCTCAGCAGAATCCGGGAAATTGAAATCTAAGATTGTTACACAAGCGGATTAATTTTAAGCGACTATAGAGCGGCAGCACACCTACACAAGAGTTTGTGCGGATTGGTATTGACCCAATACAACCAGGTAATAAAGTCATCGATAACAATAAAGCAACGCCAATCCAATGAGCAGCAAATTTGTGTTGTAAAAAGGTTTCTTGACTCAGATAGAGAAAGGGACAAGAAATGAAATCGATGCTTAAACTGATGATTATGTCCATGCTCTTCTGTTTCGGCTGTGATGATGTTCCAGGGAATCTACCCGATATCATACCTGCATCACAATTGCCTGTCTTTACAAAGCACGTGAATGAAATAGAGATTGCCGACAGCTTCAATAACGCCGATCCTACAATGGTCCTGGGGGCCATAGTCGAGCGTACGAACGGCTTAGTGCATTCATTCGATAATTTCCTCAAAGAAGATGCACAAGCAGAAAGGAAGTCAATATCAGAGATAGCCTTCAGAGAATTCCTGGAAAACTCAGTTGTCGCTGAGGCGGAATGGCTAACCTTCCTAAAGGGAAAGGTAAATGACTCGACAAGAGCGGAGGTGACCGTGACGGAAATATCAAATGCCTCAATCGGCATTTCCTCCATCAACAAAGATAAGCTGCAGGCGTTTGCTCAAACTGTCCCGAATGAAAAACGCGACGATTACGGTGTAGTCATTGCTTATAGAGACTTTGTCATCAACGCCAGTTTCTTCAAGGAGCAGTCGATTGAAGGCAACATGACCGGATATGGCGCCAAAATCGGTGGCAAGTGGTTTGGAAAACATGAAGGTCTCAGCGCGGATCACAAAGTTATAGCAGTTTGGTCACCACTTCCGTTTGTAATAGACAACGTCGGCAGTGGCGACAGAACAATTCGTGCCATGCCACTTACTGTATTGACGGACAAGGCAATAAATGATGGGAAGATCCATATCAAGCCGTTGGATAGGCCAAAACAGTTCAAACTGCAAATCAATCCTTAAAAACTATGATAAGATTGTGAAAGGAGAAAGAATATGGCAAAAGGAAAGGGAAAGAGTATGGCAAAAAAGCAAAAGAATACTAATGTGTTCAGTATTCCAACCACGGAGGCCGAAGGTGCGCCGTGCGAACCGCAGTTCACAGGGCGCTATCTTGTGCTACTGACAGAGGGCGCCGAGAGCACGGGTAAAAAAACAGTGGCAAAGGCAGCAGGCTTGAAGAGTATTGCCAGCAGCGAGGACTTCACGAGCGAGGAATTCGGTCCTGAAGACATCTCAGGGGCAGACGGCCTGGTTCTCTCACAAATCTCTGTCATGGTTGTGGAGGGCGATCCGGACCGCATGGCTGCTGTTGCTGATCTTCCACAAGATACCGGTGGAGTTCAGACGACTGAACCCGAGCAGATATGCTATGCGACCCAACTCGACAGCGATTCCGGTTTCGCCGCGACACCGGATTACGTCCGTGGATACCGCGATGGGGTGAATCAACTTGCTGACGCACTTCTGGCCGGAGAAGCCGCCGCTGAGGAATTAATCTCTGCGGCCTGGGTCGAGACCCATTATACCTGGGGTCTCCAGGCGACCCGTGTCTACGTCTCGTCTTTTAGTGGTAAGGGTATCAGGGTAGCCGTCCTTGACACAGGTATGGATCTGAAGCACCCGGACTTTGCAGGGCGAGCGATCGCTTCCAGGTCGTTCATAACTGGGCAATCTGTACAGGATGGTCACGGTCACGGAACGCACTGCATCGGCACTGCTTGCGGACCGAGGAAACCACCTCTGCCCCCACCCTACCCCCTGCCGGTTCCACGCTACGGCGTTGCCCATGAAGCTGATATTTGCGTCGGCAAGGTGTTGAGCAATCAAGGTTCCGGAGGGGATGCTGGTATTTTGACGGGCATCAACTGGGCCGTACGAAAGAAGTGTCAGGTGGTTTCGATGTCGCTGGGTGCCCCCGTGCCGGTAGGCGCGCCACCATCATTCATATATGAAATGGTCTCCAGGCGTGCACTGAAGTTGGGTACTCTGATTATTGCTGCTGCTGGCAACGACAGTAATCGCAACCGCCCAGGCCATCGACCACCGCCCTTCTACATTAAGCCAGTTTCACGCCCGGCAAATTGTCCCTCCATTATGGCAGTGGCTTCGCTCGATGAAGACCTGGGAGTTTCATTCTTTTCCAACGGTGGCATCAATCCCAACGGCGGGGAAGTAAATATCGCCGCACCCGGTAGAAATGTGTTCTCAAGCTGGCCCATGTCTACGCGTTACAGGAAGATAAGCGGCACAAGCATGGCCACTCCGCATGTTGCGGGTATCGCCGCACTGTATTGTCAGAAGAGCAACGCAAAGGGAAAGGCATTGTGGAACATGCTCCTGAACACAGCAAGGCATCTGCCGCTGCCACCCCGGGATGTAGGCGCCGGCCTGGTACAGGCTCCCTGAGCCCATTTGGTTTGAAAATGGTCTAAGGAAGACGCAGTTGGAAGTGTTAGGAAAATCGCGTAAACAGGATTGGTGAGGAAATGTGCTCGCTACTTCTGGCTCTTTGTGGATAACGGGCCAGAAGTACTACTTGACTTGGTTGCCAAGAGAGACAATAATAGCGTCTGTATATATATGAAGAAGAGCCACAAAACTGAAATCATGGTGCTGATAGCAGAATCCCACCAAGGCAGATTGAGGGATATGGAGAAGCTGCTACGCCAAGCGGGCATGAGCCGCATACAATGCTTGGAGTCAATCGGTGCTCTGACAGGCCAAATCGACATCCAAACCAAAGAAAAGCTGTCTGAGATTCCAGGAGTGGCGGCTGTAGAGGAATCGCAGGCATTCCAACTGCCTCCTCCCGACGCCGAAATCCAGTGAGGTCATTTGACCTCTGGTTCGCCTCATATAGGAATTCAATAAGCTTAGCGGGCTTTCGGCGACAGACGCGATTGGCACAGGGGTAAGTTCATACGTCTCTCCGTGCAGAGCATGATTGTGGTAGCTGCTGCCTTGGTCAAGAGGGTAGTGACGTCCCGCTTTTCTGCTCAACCCTGGGTAGTATTTCGAGAGAACTTCGTGTAAACGGCCCTCCTGAGTGGCAGATGTCTCTTGCCTCTCATCGTTGGTCCTAAAGAATTCGAATATAGTAGACAGTAAAAAAGATATTTAGAGGCAAACTACTTTTATGGCTGGTAGGAGTTTTTGCCTGTCGAGAAGATATCAGCCAGATTCCAAAATCAAAAGGGAGACCACAATGGCAGCGAAAAGGACAAGATCTAAAAAGAGAGAGTCGAAGCCGACTGGCGAACATGCTCCTGTGTCAAATCTGCCCAAGGAAGCACGACCCTCACTCGTGAAGGCGGCACTTTCTAAGCCACCTTCGGAAGGAACCAATCCTAAAACCGTTCAGCCAAGAAAAGAAGGCATCGAGGCCGTGAAAGGATACAAGCTACGGGAAGTAAGAGAAGAAACATTGTCTGAGCTATATGCCGCCCCGGACACCAGCAACTTGCGCGACATCGCGGAGGCATCTTTTGGCCCTCCACCTCCGGTAGCAGAGATCGTACATGGGCCTGATGACCGCGTTAAAATCACCAATACCGCAGTCTACCCATGGCGTGTCCACGCGTCGTTGTTGATCATAGCACGGGACGGATCACGGTGGATCGGTACCGCGTGGTTCATCGGGCCACATACACTGATGACTGCTGGCCATGTCGTTTACATCAAAAATAGCGGCGTCGCTGGACGGGATGGCTGGGTCAGAAGTATCGACGTTATGCCCGGGCGCAATGGCAATTCGTTGCCTTACGGCACAGTGACGAGTTCAAATTTTCGCTCCGTCACGGGCTGGACCAATAATGGAAACCAAAACTATGACTATGGAGCGATTATCATACCGACGAATTTGGGCAATACCACCGGCTGGTTGGGATTCGGGGTCTATACGGATGCCGTCTTGCTGAATTCCGTCGGCAACATCTCCGGGTATCCCGGTGATAAGCCTACAGGGACCCAGTGGTATGACGCTCACCGAATCGCGACGGTCAACAGCCGGAAAGTATACTACGATATTGACACCGCTGGCGGGCAGAGTGGTAGCGCAGTTTATCGGATAACTAATAAAGGCCGTTATGCCTTTGCTATTCATGCATATGGTGGCGCGACCACTAACTCTGGGACACGAATTGTCAAACCAGTCTATGATAACATGGTTGCATGGAAAGCTTAGAAATTCCTGGCAACTGTATATCGCAGGAGGTTGCCTGGCGGTAGCCGCCTGCCTGAGTATTTTCCTTGGTACGATAATGTCTAACAAACCGAGTATTATTTCCGGGTTAGTACTGAACCCAAAAGAACAACCAGTAGCGGATGCACGGGTGTATTTTGTAGATGGCCCGGTGCTGCTGCCTGATGTAGCTATACTGACAAACAGCAACGGTAGATTCTCTCTCACTGCTCCGGCGGCGGGCACTTATCAGATCGGGTGCACTGTCGAAGGATTTACACCCACCACTGTGACAGTTAATGTTACAAGCGGTCAACAAGATACACAGGTTCAGATTAGGCTGAGGAGATGAGAACTCATGCTGTAGCGTTACGCCCCATACTTCCACTGAGTTTGGGAGTATGTAATCGAGACCCATTCGTTACATGATCTAAGAGACAAATCTCTTGGCCATAGTCAGGTGCCTATAGGCGCTTAGAGGTTTATGACTGTTGTACGTGTAGTACAGGCGCAGTTTGATTTGAGTCTTTTCTGTCGTGAATTGTGGGTCCAAACCGGATTGACGAGGATTTCGAACAGAGAATCGCATATTCAGGTTACAAACTAGAAAGGGAATGCTTGTTGCGCAAGATGTGGGATACTATACTTATTTATGCTCGATCTTTGGCTCTCGGAATTGCCTGGGCCTTTTCACATATATGAGACGAGGGGGCATTCCAAGGCGCATTAACATCTGAAGTCCAACAAGATGGTTGAAAACAGGAATACAAGGCGATTGCACTTATGACTTTATGCCCCTACCGTTCATAGACTGGCTCAGCGCCGGATTTCTATTTATTGTTGAAGCCCATGCTTGATTGTGCTTTACGGGTGTCTCTTTGCCAGCGAGGACGGTATTGAGGGTATCTCGAAGATCCCTGTTTGTAACCGGTGCGCTGTTTCCTCGCCGTCTTTCGTCCATCCTGATCCGATAAACGAGCTTCTTTTCAGTTTCAAATCGAAGATTTTTAGATATTTTTTGGATTTTTGTTAATAAAATTCAAAAACGAGCGTCTATATACATGAGAGAAAGATATTCTAATTGTTGCTATGATTACCGGCGAAAGAGCCAAGATATGGATTCTCAAGATATAAATAAAATAAGCAACAAGGCTAAGAGCGAGACTGAGGCTTTTATCAATCAGCACCTTAACGATAGGGCCAAGGGATGGCCGAAAAGCTGTCTATCCGACCCAAATTATGCCGAGTTCTGCCAGAAAGAAGGGGACAAAAACGTAAGATATCAGAAATGCTCCTGAGACAATAAATTATGCCGATTGATTTTATTGCCGGAACGGTATTTAATTTAGCTAAATGCCAGTCATAAATCGGATGAGGCCTCTAATTGCAGTTTTATGGTATTATCCAGGGCTGCCAAACAGCGTTTTTCGGCTGTGGTCTCGCCTAAAACTGAGAGGCGGTTTAAGAGGAAGTTCATAGTGTTCGGGCTAAGGGCTGCCGGAACCGATTGTTTTTTTTGCTCCAGTGTACCAGCGCTTACGTACATCGTCGCCCGTAGTTTCGTCAAGAGTAGTAACACGTCCATCCAACCAGAGAATATTGGCTTTACCTCCGGTCTTAAAAGGCTCGTTGATTCTGACACTATGTCTCCAAATGTCACGATATTGTTCCCAACGGTTTCCCCCCTGGCGATAGTGCGTCAAATTCATAGCGCCTTGTATATCGTTGTTATGGAACATGTCACGCTCATCTTGTTCTACCCTTGGCTCCATGTGGTCATGACAGAAGATAAATTCCGAAGGTCGCAGATCATTTGTGTTTTTCCCTCTGGCATCCGGATGAAAATTCAGAGCAAAGGCCGCCTCCTGAACTGCGTCGGGATCAACAGGATAAATCAGCGATGGGACGCGTCGCAGGCTCGGGCATTAGGTATGGCTTATAGACAATGCCCCAATAAGCGCTGCTGTCTGTAAGGGGCAGCAAATTACCCCCGGCATCATACCAGAGAAATCCGTTCGCATTACGATAAACAGGTAATTTTCGCTCGTTGTCATCCAGGTACATGAACAAAGCAAGCCCGATATTTCTTAAATTCGATCTGCAGATAGTTTGCTTTGCCGATTCTTTGATCCTCCGCATGGCTGGTATTATGATTGCCAACAGGACGGCAATGATTGCGATAA